>JGI20151J14362_10000009_pt1 | contig 153773 bp, 44 predicted proteins | sample COG_01_FD_14362 | JGI IMG/M metagenome (IMG submission 14362)
AAGGCATGACGTCAAATCAAGTCAGCGACGTTATGTTTAACTACCAGAAAGCATTGAATGCAATCCGCGATAGCCGAGCGGCAGGTGGAAATCTGACTGGAATTGGAGGTATCGCAAAATCATTTGTTGATAGTTTTACAGGTGACGATGACGCCGCACGTCGCTTAATCTTATCAAGAGTTAAAATTGACGATACCTTACTACGAGTTGCCGAGACTAAAGGTGCAATCTCTAACGCTGAGATGAAACTATTTTTGGAACCTGCACCGAAGAACTATGAAGACGAAGCGATCTGGGAAGCATGGATCCTAGATCGAATGGAGGCTCTTCAGAGAGTCCAAAGCAGACTTGATGCTAATTATGAACTTCCAACCACAGAGAGATCTTCTAGTTCCAATGTATCTACACAGTCTGGATCAGGCGATGGTCAATACACAGTCGAGCAAATTGCAGATTAGGAAGGCTAACACATGCCAACATTTAAAATCACGGCTCCTGATGGACGTAAGTTCAAGATAACAGGACCGAATAAAGAAGGTGCGTTGGCAGCCTTAAAGGCCCAACTGGCTCAAGAAACTCAAGCAGCGCAGACTGAGGCTCCAGACACAAGTTTGTCTGGTGCCGTACAGTACGGCTTTAACCAAGCCCAGAGCATGGCAGGTAAAGGCATCCAAAGTGCAGGTGAACTAACAGGTAGTGAGACACTTGAGAATGTCGGTCAGGCCATGGCTGAAAAGAACCAAGCCGAAGCAGATGCCCTCAACTATCAAAGACCAGAGAATGCAGACGGTATCATCAAGAACCTAAGAGAGGGCGACATCGGTGGTGCAGGTAAGTCTCTATTGTACTCAGCGGCTGAAGCGGCTCCACAGGTTGGTGTTGGTGTAGGTACATCTATCGCCGCAGGTGCAGCAATGGCAGGTGCTCCAGTAGTAGGCGGTACTCTTGCTGCAGGTGGTACACTTTTAGGTATTAACCAAGCACTTGGTGCTAATAGAGCCGAGAAAGAAGATAAGGGCCTAGATCCCACGGCTACAGTCACTGACCTATCCACAGCAATCGCTAGTGGTGTCATCGAACTTACGCCTCTAAAAGGTGGCGGTGCTACTCTTAGAGTTCTACGAGAAGGCGCTCAAGAGATGGGACAAGAGGGTCTCATTATCGGTGGTACAGCCGTCCAAGGCGGTGAGTATGTACCAGAAGAGATCGTCACACGAGTAGCTGAAGCAGGTATCGTAGGTGCCACAATCTCAAAAGGTGTCAACACCACCATCTCCACCGTGAATAAAGCAGGTGAAACTGTATTCCGTACAAAAGCAGATTTAGACCCAGAGACTGGTCAGGCTGCAGGTGATGTCGCAAGGATGATGGACGAGATTGCCAAAAGTGAAGGCTACAACCTCCGTAATGTAGACCCATCTTCGAAAAAAGGTGCCGAAGCAACTCTTGCCGCTGCAAGAAGCCGAGTAATGGCTGATATTGATCAAAACATGCTTGTTCTTAGAGGAGAGATACTAAAGAATGCCGACGCAGAAACCAAAGCCAGATTTAAACAAACCCTTCGACAAGCCACCAACAAAATATCTAATACGGTCACGAAAGAAAACCTCGACTTTGTTAAACAGAAAGTTGGGGGGACATACGAAGGGAGATCACTATTAAATGCTCTTCGTAAATCTAATGTAATCACCGAAGTCTATTCTTCTGGACTTAAAGGCGGTATTTCACAGTTTACTGACAATTTTAATCCTCTACCTCGCTTTGGTAGGGGCTACACTCCTGCAGGTTTGCTCACCGGAAACATTAACATGGGTGCCGCTGCCGCTACTGGAGGTCAGACGCTAGCAATACAGATACCTGCAGTCGTAGGCGGTCGAGCAATCGATGCTATGACAGGCAGACGGAGCAAGGTGAACACCTTCATCAGGAAGAACCGTAAGAAAGAAGGCTTGGCAGATCCGACAGGACCTAGAGTCGAAGGGCGTACAGCCGCTCTTAGGGCAGCCGCCAAGCAACAAGCAGCCGCTAAGAAAGATGCAGGTCAGAAAAGGTTACAGGCTACTTATGTGGCTCAATACCAAGAAGGCCAACCTCCTAACGACGGCGGTCCGAGAGGAACAATGTTTACCGCTATAAACGCAGTAGATCCTACGATCCAACAGAACATGACACCTCGAGAAATCGATCAAATGATTGATGAGATCCTAACAAGACAAGAGCAAAGGTATTCTAGTCGAGACGATGCAAATGCCGGAATCATGCTTAGAGCCATCAAAGAATATAGGCAAATGCTTGAGACTGGACGCATGTCAAAGGACGAAGGACCTTTAAGTACTGCTATTGCTTTGGTTAAAGACATGCTTCCAAGACAGTCAGTGCAGACGCCTCCACAAGGCGGTAATCCTCTTCCTCCTGGGCAGAATACGCCAGTCGATGAAAGACCTGCTAGAGTTCGAGATGGAATTGCCGGAAACCGTGCTTTTCTTGATGGTTTAGGTACTCGTGTCGATGAATCAACAGCATCTACTGTTGATAAGGCGACTTTAAAGCAAGCGATAGGGGATATGCGTCTGAACTTAGGCTCAGATCCTGTGCCAAAAGTTAAGTCTATTATAAGTAAGGCCGAAGGCAATCTTACAGACAAAAAACTTGCAGATCAGTACTTAAAACCCTATTTAGACAGGGTAGAGATGCAGCAAGCCGCTCGTAAGGCCAAAGCATCAAGAGCGAAACCAAAGGCTAAACCAAATGCCCCAAGTCAAGAAACAGGTACAGGAGATCAAGGAGGTGACGTACGCCCCGATGGAGGCACCCCTCCCATCCTTGAAACCCCACCAGATGAGGGACCCAAAGTTAAAAAGCCTACTAAAGGTAAAACCAAAGGGAACCTACCAGAAGCCGAAGCCTTAATTGAAGTAGGCAAAGTAGGTACGAAGTACGAGAACGGCATTCAAGATGTCGATACGGCTCTTGAGGTTTCAAGGCTTCTTGGAATTACTGCAAAAATGATGAACTCTGGAACTGCGCTGCAGAAAGCAGCCGGAGTAGGTAGAGGTACTATCGCAACTCATAATTGGAACAGAAACAAGAAAGGCTTCGGTAGTAGTATTTTCTTTATAAAGCCTTTCGGAAGTTACAAAGGTAAGAAAACATCTGCCTTAGACTCATTACATAGTGCGCTCCACGAGATGGGTCACGCACTTACTCAAGGTAATCTTGATGGTAAAGGTGAGTTTGGTATGGCGTTCGTCAAGAACATGCGTAAGGGTACAGATCCTGTTGGTGCAAACTCCTACAACTTCTCTGTCATGAAACCATTGCTTGAAGCAAAAGGTACGGATCCTCGTAAGAACCCTCTGATTGCTGAGATCATAGCGTTCCAAGAAAGTGCTAAAGGTGGTTTTACTCAAAATAACCCGAGTGAAAGTATACAGGCACGTCCTGACATCGTTAGATACCTCAAGAATATTCAAAAGGCTGAAGCAAGTGGTGACGAAGCCGCACAACAGACTTGGCGACGTAATTTAGAGCGTTTCAGAACTTACACTGAAAATGTGAATGAGTTAACTGTAGATCCAATGTGGCTGTATCTGATGAATCCAAAATTAGCCAAAGAGATCATGCCTCTTAATGCTAAAGCAATACGAGAAGAGTTTAGGAAAGCCGGAAACAAAAAGATCCAGTTTTACTCACATCCGTTTGCCACAATCCTAGCCGCTGTTATGGGCATGGGAATGTTAGCATCCCTCGGACTCGAGGAACCTGATGAAGAGGTTATGCCAAGCGGCATCCTAACAGCGTAAAGAGGCCCTTCGGGGCCTTTTCTACATATGGAGACTTATATGGTCGCACCAAAGAAGCCTCGGAAGAAAGCACCAAAGAAGGAACTTACTCACCCGAAAAAGGCAAATCACGGCAAAGCAAACTATTTCACTACACTCATGTCTACACCAGAAGGCAGGGCATTGAGGAAGCAGTGGTCAAGTAAGCCTAAGAAAAATGCAGGACGCCCACGAGGAACTCCAGACGGTTACACTGCAGAGATGATCAAGCCGATCAGAAAACAAGCAAAAGCAGATGCTGAAAGGATTGTTGCGATAATGGCTAAAGAAAACGATATCGACGACGAATTTGCAGTCGAAGCACTCAAGACAGCCGTCGAGATAATGCGCGAACCTGCACAAAATAGAGACCGCCTTACAGCGGCTCGAATGGTCTTGGATTTCACTAAGACAAAACCTGCCGCTAAGAGCGAAGTCACAATCGGTAAGGCAGAAGCCTTCTTGGAGTCGCTGTTAGACAGCGATGAGGAACAAGAAGAGCAAAATGGACAAGAAACTTAAAGCAGTCAGACAACGACTATTTGATGACTTCGACTTCTACGCAAAATCAGCCCTAAAGATTAGAACTAAAGATGGAGACATACAGTCTCTCAATCTCAAACCTGCACAGAAGTTACTTCAAGATGCAGTGGACAAACAGTTAGAGTCTGAGGGTAAAGTTCGTATCATAATACTCAAGGCGAGGCAGCAAGGTCTTAGTACCTATTGCGGTGGTTATCTCTACCACAATGTGTCTCAGCGGAAGGCCTGTAAGGCACTGGTGATTACTCATCATTCTGACAGTACTAGAGCATTGTTTGATATGACTAAGAGGTATCATGAGAACTGTCCTGAGTTACTAAAGCCTCACACTAAATACTCATCTCGCCGTGAACTTACATTTGACGTCTTAGATAGTTCTTATGTTGTTGCGACGGCAGGAGGTGAAAGTATTGGTCGAGGTGAGACTTTAACCCATGTTCATGCTTCTGAAATAGCGTTTTGGTCCAAGTCCACGGCGCTAGAGAACTGGAACGGCCTCACACAAGCAGTCCCAAGCAAAAAGGGAACTGCAATCTTTGTAGAGAGTACGGCTAACGGTGTTAGTGGTGTTTTCTATGATCTGTGGAGAGGAGCCGTCGAGGGTAAAAATGGATACATACCTGTCTTCATTCCTTGGCATTTAGACCCCGACTATCGGGAACCAGTTCCTGAGAACTTCGAACAGACACCAGAAGAGGAAGAACTAGTTGAGAAGTATGGTCTCGATGATGAGCAACTTATGTTTAGGCGACGGAAGATCGCCCAGAACGGAATTGATCTATTCAAACAAGAGTACCCTATCGAGGCTGAAGAAGCCTTCCTCACAACTGGGAGACCAGTGTTTAATCCAGAGACATTACAAGAGTCTCTCAACGATGCTCCAGACCCTATCAATCGACTGGCGCTTGAAGGCGATGAGTGGCTAGAGAACCCTAGAGGCGAACTATCACTCTACAAGAAACATGATGCCGGAGAGAAATATACGATTGGTGCAGATGTCGCTATGGGCGTGTCCGGTGGAGACTGGAGTGTAGCACAAGTCTTGGACTCGAAGAAAAGGCAAGTAGCCACATATCGAGCCAGAGTGCATCCTGACTACTTTGCAGAAGTTCTTTTTGCTTTAGGTACGTTCTTCAACGAGGCTCTTATAATTGTAGAGAACAACAGTCACGGCATACTGACCTGCACAAGGCTCGGTAAAGACATGGCTTATCCAAATTTCTACACTGAGATCCAAGTCGATAAACTTACAGACAAAGAGACCGTAAAACTCGGTTTCACAACAACCTCCAAAACTAAACCACTTGTCATCGATGAACTGAGGGCAACGACTAGGGATGGAACAATCGAACTTAACGATAAAGTCACTATCCGCGAAATGCTTACATATATCGTCAACAACAGCGGCGGTATGGAAGCAGAGAGTGGTTGCTTTGACGACTGTGTAATGAGTTTAGCACTCGCCAATCACATTCACGAAGGTGTCTGGACACCAATAGATGCAGTCGATGAATTTTACATTGAGATGGTTTAGATATGAAATCAGAAGAATTACAAAAACTTGATGACGAAAAGATACTATCAATAGTCGATCAGAACTTGAGACGATCAATAGGCTACTACGATAGTGAACTGTCGAAAGAGCGGCAAAAGGTTATGGACTACTACTCAGCCCATCTACCTAAACCTGCACACGACGGAAACTCTAAGTACGTTTCGCAGGACGTCTACGATGCTGTAGAGTCGATGAAGGCTGCACTACTGGAGACCTTTAGCACAGGTAACAAAACTCTTCGCTTTGCTCCCCAGAATGTGGACGACGTAAAGATGGCTGAAGTCTGCACAGAGTACACAGACTACGTTCTCCATCGGCAAAATAATCTTTTCGAAACTATGCAGACAGTGATTCACGATGGACTGATTGCAAGGGCAGGTATCTGTAAAGTCTACTGGGATCAGAGGACTGAAAGCCACCTTGAAGACATTGAGGATCTCACAGAAGAAGAACTGGACATGCGTCTAGCAGATGAGATGACTGAGATCGAAGAGGTCGAGACAGACGAATACGGAATGAACAATGGTCAACTTCGGATCTACAGAGACGCATCACAGGTAAAAATAGAAGCCGTTGCTCCGGAAGAGTTCCTCATTGAGCCTCAATGTAAATCTTTAGACAGTGCTATGTTTCTGGCTCACAGAACCAAGAAGTCACTCTCAGATCTAATCGAGATGGGCTATGACGAAGATGTGGTCATGGACATCAATGACGAAGATAATGACTTCGACAATGACCCAGAGATCTTATCGCGTTTTAACGAGATCGGTGCAGACCGAGGTTTTAATACAAACAGCAGCCAGAAGATGTCCAGACAGGTGACTGTCGTCGAGGCTTTCATGGAACTTGATAAGTATGGAGAGGGCGTTTGTTCTCTTTATCGTATAGTTAAGTCCGGTGGTACAATGTTGGAGTGTGAAGAGGTCCAAAGATTGCCATTCGTGGCTTTTGTTCCTCTACCTATTCCACACGCCTTCCATGGTAACAACTTTGCAGACAAACTAGTGGCGATACAGAATGCACGTACAGTTCTAACACGCTCCATCCTCGACCACGCTATGGTCACCAACAACCCTAGATATACAGTCGTTAAAGGCGGTCTTACTAACCCACGCGAACTTATCGACAATCGCGTTGGCGGCATTGTCAATGTGACTAGGCCCGACGCAATCAACCCAATGCCTCAAGCAAGTCTCAATCCATTTGTGTTCCAAACGATAAGCATGTTGGATCAAGACAAAGAGGATACAAGTGGCGTCTCTCGATTGTCACAGGGATTAAACAAAGACGCCATCAGTCACCAAAATTCGGCTGCGATGGTCGAACAACTAGCAAGCATGAGCCAACAAAGGCAAAAGATCATTGCTAGAAACTTCGCCAACAACTTCTTGAAACCTCTCTTTCTCAAGGTCTACCAGATCTGCGTAGAGAACGAGACAGAAGAGAAGATCGTTGAGTTAGCAGGAATGTATGTGAATATCACACCCGCACAATGGGCAGACAAGCGTGACGTTATGGTTGAGTTCAACCTCGGCTACGGCGAACAGGAGACGCAGATCACTAAGCATCTGATGTTTCACTCACTGTTCTCTCAGGACCCAACTTTAGGTCAAATGTACGGACCAGAACAGAAGCATCAGATGCTTGCTAAGATCCTCGATATGTCTGGGATCAAGAACGTAGCTGACTTCTTGAAAGATCCGAAGATGATCCCACCACCACAACCAGATCCAAATCAACAGATGCAAATGCAAATGGCGCAGAAGCAACTTGAGATTTCGGATCGTCAAACTCAGGTTGCCGAACAAAAGACAGCCTTTGAAGCAGAGATTGGTCGTATGAAACTCGAACTTGATGCACTCAAGGCAGAGAGAGATTACGCCCTCAAGTCGGACAAGATGGATCTCCAAGAGAGCCAACAACAGCATAAAGAGATGGTGAACCTCGAAGAACTCGAGATCGCTAGAAATGCTGAAGATGTTCGAGCAATAGCAAGCCCTAATGGATAAAGGAACTATGACAACACAAGAAGAGCAAATGATTCAGCAGGGCGATGAGGTCGAGCAAATCTTAGGATCCTCGGCATTCAACGCCACTATTAACGAACTAGTAGACGAGGCTTTCAAAGCATTCGTCAACACAGAACCTCACGAACATGAAAGACGTGAGACTTCATATCGCCACTATCGCGCACTTGTAGACGTGGTGAACCATTTTAAACATAAAGTCGCGGTGCGAGATAGCATCAAAGAGAACGGCGACACTAGCCAAGAAGAGGACTAGCACCATGTCAAACGTGCAAAAGACCGAATCTGAACCTCGCGCACTGGATCTCAGTGACGCGGCTGACGCCATCCTAAATCGTTGGGAAGACGCTGAAAAGCCATCTGAAGACGAAGAAGTGGAGGCAACAACTGAAGACGTCGATGAGACAGACGTAGAAGAAGTTGAAATTGAGGAAGCAGAAGAACTCGAAGACGACGAAGAGTACGAAGCGGACCCTGATGAAGAGGAAGAAACCGAAGACCAAGAAGAAGACGACGATGAGGACGATGAGGAAGACGATACCACTGAAGAAGTGGAAGTCGCCTCTGACGACACAGTTGTTGAACTCAAGGTCAACGGTGAAACCAAACAGGTATCTGTGAAAGACTTGAAGCGACTGGCAGGTCAGGAAGCATCTCTCACTAAAAAGTCTCAAGACTTAGCCGAACAACGTAAAATCGCAGACAAAGACTTTGTGAGGACTACGGTGTCATATCAGAAACTCTTAGAACGCGCTCAAGAGCGATTAAAGCCATATTCCGATATGGACATGATGGTTGCTCAGTCCCAGATGGACACTGAAACATTTGCCCAATTGAGGCAAGATGCGCGTCAGGCCGAAGAGGACGTAAAGTTCCTCGAGGAAGAAAGCAACGCCTTGCTGCAAGAGATGCAAACTCAGCAACAGTCTGCAGTCCAACAAGCCGCGAAAGAATGTATTCGTGTGTTAGAGGACACAATTCCAGACTGGGGCAACGAGATGTATAACGACATCAGGACGTATGCAGTCAAAAACGGCCTACCTCAAAACCAAGTAGATCAGTACACAGATCCAAACGTGATCATGTTGCTAAACAAGGCTCGTCTTTATGATGAAACTAAAGCGACGGCCCAATCAAAGAAGGCTAAAGCCAAAGTGACTAAAAAGACAAAGAAGACCAAAGTTTTGAGTTCTAAGAAATCCCCACCTACCAAAACTCAGATTAAGAAGGCCAATGCCCAGAGGGCGCAGGAAAAACTTCGAAATAATCCAAAGTACGGCGGTGGCATGGATGACATTGCAGATGCCCTAATGGCACGTTGGGAAAGTTAGTCTTTCCACTTCAAACTTTAATTTAAGGAAACTTAATAATGACGACATATACAACATATGATCAGGTCGGGAAAAAAGAGAGTGTGGCCGATATCATCACAGATATAACCCCATTCGATACTCCTGCCATGACCATGTTCAAAGACGAGAAAGTGTCTGCTCGGACATTCTCTTGGCTTGAGGATTCTTTGGCATCTGCCGGAGTCAATGCGGCAGTAGAAGGAGCCTCTGCTTCAATGGCTACTTTAGCCAACGCTGTTGAACGTACAAACAACACGCAGATCCTGACCAAGGCGTTCCAAGTGTCGGCAACTTCAGACGCTGTTGGCACTTATGGCCGTGCGAAGGAAACGGCCCATCAACTTGGTAAAGCCCTCAAGGAAATTAAGCGCGATGCAGAATTTATGCTCGTGGGTGCAGACCAAGCAGCCGTAGCAGGTACGTCAAGTGCGGCTCGTAAAGCACAGAGTGTTATCAACCAGATCTCTACTGTACAAGCAGGTGGCTCTGGTGCCTTGACTGAGGCGATGTTATTGGCTGCAGGTCAAACTGCATACAACAACGGCTCAGACGTAGACACTTTCATGATTAAACCTGCAGACGCTCAAATCGTAGCAGGGTTCTCAGCAAGTTCTGGTCGTAACCGTGAAATTGCCCAAGGCAAAACATTGGTAAATGCGATTGACTTGTATGTGTCTCCATACGGTGAGTACCGTGTTGTTTTGAACAGACACCTAGAAGCCACACATGCCCTATTGATCGATCCGTCGATGTTTAAGACATGTACACTTCGTCCGTTCACACGAACACTCTTGGCGAAAGACGGCGACAGCGACAAGCATTTTGTCGTCGGAGAAATGTCCGTCAAGCACATGAACCACGGCGATAGCGTACAGATTAACGCTCTCACCTAATACCGAATAGAACCTCGGTTCTTGTTGGGCCGCACTAGATCACATGGGTTTTGCTCTCCTTACTGTGTGTCTGGTGCGGTCCTTTTTATTTTCAAGGATGGCCCATGCTACTAAATTCTACAAAAGATAAGATCACTGACCTCACACAGTCCAACACAGATTTCATATTTGAAGTCGGTGATATCACAAGAAAACATACTCAGAACATCTCCCAAACATTCATCGATGATCTGAAAGATGCGCGTAATGAAAGTACTTCTAAGCCTATGGGTGATTTCCATAGAGTTGCATCAATACCGACTGTGGTAGTTGAGAAGTGGATGCGAGAAGGCTTCGACCTCTGGCAAGCCACAGGTAAGGATATCGTCGCAAGATTGAAAAGAGAAAACCTTGATGCGTTCATGGCAACGGATCGGAAGGTTTAACAATGGCAACCCCGAGAACAGGTAAGGCAAAAGTCAAAGTCACAAAAAGTGGCAAACGTGTTTCCTACGGTCAATCGGGGAAAGCGAAAGACGGAGGACCTCGAGTCCGCGCAGGGACGAAGAAGGGTGACGCTTACTGTGCCAGATCACTAGCGCAGAAGAAGAAACATCCGAAAGCCGCAAAGAACCCTAATTCACCTCTGAACTTGTCGAGAAAACGATGGAAGTGCAGTGGTGCCAAGTCAAAGAGGACCTGACATGAGCCTATACGAGAACATCGCTAAACGACGTAAGTCTGGAAAGCCCATGCGAAAGAAGGGCGACAAGGGCGCTCCGACTGACGCGGCATTTCGCAAAGCGGCACTGACTGCCAAAAAGCCTGTGAAGAAAAAGAAGGTCACAAATAAAAAGAAGAAAGTGACTAAATCTAAGAGGTACTAAATGAACAAAGGACAAATCAGGGCGCACTTTAAGGCCCTTCTGAATCGTAGTGACTGCCCTGATGCGCTTGCCGATACTTTTATTGACCAAGCGACGACCAGAATACAAAGAGTACTGAGAACCCCTGCACAAGAGGCTCAACAGAGTTACAATATCTCAGGTCAAACTGGTGAAATCACTATACCTACAAATCTATTGGAAGTAATAAGTGTCTATATGGATGGTGTTGCTGTCACACGCATTCCACATCACGAGATGATACAGGCACAAAAGACTGGGGAACAGGGCATACCGCGACAGATGTGCCGACAAAGAAGTAAGATCCTTCTTCACCCACAGCCAACAACAGGAACAGTATACTTAGACTACTATGCTGAGTTCCCAAGCCTTGCCACCGATTCTGACACCAATGCTCTTACTGCTATAGCCTCAGACATACTTACATACACTGCGCTTTCTTATGCTGCAGATTATTTCATGGATGAGAGATCCGCTATTTTTGAACAGAAGTCAGGACAGTTCCTTGCTGAACTACAAGAACAAAGTAATTCTGCAGAGCAGTCAGGCGTAAGTCAGGTAATGCGACCAACAGTAGTCTATGGAGATTAACAACCATGGCATCATCTTTCTATTCCCAGACCGGAATCTCTAGTACAAACACAGATGCGATTCAATCGAGTACCAATAAAGCCGCTGCTTCAGAAGCAAATGCAGCATCCTCAGAGACAAACGCAGCCGCTTCAGCAACTTCAGCGACTACAAGTGCTACCGCTGCCGCAACATCTGCTACTGAATCTGCTACCAGTGCTACAGCATCTTCTGGCAGTGCCACTACTGCAGCGACCCAAGCAGCATTAGCTACAACAAATGGTGCAGCGCAAGTTGCACTGGCTACAACTCAGGCCGGACTGGCTACAACAAATGGTGAAGCCCAAGTTGCACTGGCTACAACTCAGGCCGGACTGGCTACTACAAACGGCGCCGCACAGGTTGCACTGGCTACAACTCAGGCAACTAATGCTGCCACATCAGCAACAAATGCAGCAACTTCAGCAACTAGCGCGTCTACTAGCGAAACAAATAGTGCTACAAGTGCCACTGCAGCCCAGACATCTAAGACTGCTTCTGAAACTGCAAAGACTGCCAGTGAACTTGCTGAGACCAATGCGGCTACTAGCGAAACAAATAGTGCCGCAAGTGCCACGGCTGCGAATACTTCTAAGGTCAACGCGGCTACTAGCGAGACAAATAGTGCGTCTTCGGCTACAGCGGCGGCTACAAGTGCGTCTGCAGCGTCTACTTCAGCAACTGCAGCGGCTACTTCAGCGACTAACGCAGCAACTTCAACAACGAATGCAGCAACTAGTGAGACTAATGCAGCAACTAGTGCAACCAATGCTGCAGCAAGTGCTACGTCTGCATCTACTGCCCAAACAGCCGCTGAGACAGCAAAGACAGCATCTGAGACAGCAAAGACAGCATCTGAGACTGCGAAAACTGGGGCTGAAACTGCCCTCAACAACTTTAACGCACTTTACTTGGGATCAGCATCGAGTGACCCATCAGTGGACGGTAATGGAGACGCTCTAACTGCAGGGGATCTCTACCACAACTCTACTTCAGGAAACATGAAGTACTATACTGGATCCGCTTGGGCTGCGATTTCACAACTTGGGCCAACAGGTCCGGCAGGTCCGACAGGTTCTGCAGGTGCCGCAGGTGCCGATGGCAGTGACGGAGCCGCAGGTCCTACTGGGCCAACTGGTCCAACTGGTCCAACAGGTCCGGCAGGAGCCGCAGGTGCCGATGGTAGTGATGGTAGTGATGGTTCTGCAGGTGCCGCAGGTGCAGCAGGTCCTACTGGTCCAACAGGACCAACAGGACCTCAAGGAAACTCAGTGACAGGTCCTACAGGGCCTACTGGCCCGACAGGTCCTGCAGGTTCAGACGGCGCAGATGGCGCTCAAGGTCCGGCAGGTCCGGCAGGAAGTACTGGTCCTGCAGGTGCAGCGGGTCCTACTGGGAACACTGGCCCAACAGGATCTCAAGGTCCGGCAGGAGGCACTGGCCCAACAGGACCTCAAGGTCCGCAAGGAAGCACAGGACCTACTGGAAGCACCGGAAGTTCTGGTGGAACTGGACCAACTGGCCCGACAGGTCCGACAGGTCCGTCTGGCATAGGAACAAGTACAAGTTACGGTGGTGTTGGTAGTTATGGATTATTCTATAGGGCAAGTGCAGGTCAAAAAAGCCCCGGTTCAACTACTTCGGGCAGTAATATAGTACCTGCAAACACTTACACACACAGTACAACTCACGGAGGTTACAGCGGTTCGGGTTCGCCTTCTGGCACTTGGCGGTTAATGGGGCAGCATGGATATTATAGCAATGTTAACGCGTTTACCCGTCTGGACATGAACACTTCGGTATATTGCAGGATATCATAATGGTAATTACGATCACACAAGTCCGCAATGCGGCATCACTTCAGTCTGACAACCTCCGTATGGATGTAGAGATTAGCCATCCACAGTACGGATGGATTCCGTACACATTAGATCCAGACGATACAGACACAACCATCGACAACGATGCAGTCATGGCTCTAATTGGATCTAGTTTCACTGCTTATGTAGCACCAACGGCGGACGAAGTAAGTGCAGAACTTGCAAAGGAAGTTAGATCCCAACGCGACTTTCTCTTAAATGAATTGGACGAAATACTGTCTAATCCACTGCGATGGTCTTCGATGTCAAGCGGCGAACAAACTGCTTGGTCAACATATCGTCAGGCTTTGTTAGATGTACCACAGCAGTCAGGTTTCCCTGCGGAAGTTACTTGGCCTCAGAAACCGGACTTATAAGCAGGTCAAAAGGAAGAGCAAAATGACAGCAACTAGACAAAATTGGCAACTATGGACCGCTAACCTACCAGACAATGTTATAGATACTATTGTAACGCTTGCAGGTGATACACAGAAAGCAAAAACATTTGGTGGCGATGACGAAAGTGTCAGAAGTAGTCGTGTTAGTTGGATGAGCCAACATGATTGGGTTAGAAATACTTTATTTGAATATGTAAATCTTGCTAATCAAAACGCTTTCCATTTTAGCATCTATAACAAAGCCGATGTCCAATACACTGAGTACCATGCTGATGAGAAGGGTCACTATGGCCTACACCACGACATTGATTGGAGTAGGTCCGATGGCTTTGACCGCAAACTATCAGTAACGGTTCAACTATCAGACCCATCAGAATATGAAGGTGGCAGTTTTGAATTTACAGAAACTGAAAGCCCTGACGTTGTGTCTTCTAAGGCCAAAGGAACTGTTTTAGTTTTTCCAAGTTACCTTCAGCATCGGGTCAATCCAATAACAACTGGAACTAGGCGATCTTTAGTTGCTTGGTTCGAGGGGCCAAACTTTAGATAAAAGGACCACTTAATGACATCACCTGACGATAGTTGGCACTTATCAAAAAGTGTCCCAATCACCCTCATCATCGGTTTAATCACCCAAGGCGCAGCGATCGTCTGGGTGGTGTCAATGATGTATGGGGACATCGAAAAAAACAACGACAGATTAAGTGACTTAGGCAACCGCCTCGACAAACTAGAAGACATAGTTTTTTCCCAAGCGATTGCGATGGCGCGGATAGATGAAAACATAAAAGCCATTAGGGAAGATGTTCACAGGATGGCTACAAAGGAAAATAACTAGTAAAATGTTAGCGGAATTGGCCGCTTGTAACGCTGCCTTTATGACCGTCAAAAGTTTCCTCCAAAACGGAAGAACTTTAGCCGACTGTGCTTCACAGATCGGGACCATTGTTGCAAGCAAACAGGCACTTGAGGAGAAGGTACACAAAAAAAGAACTGGGTTCATGGCTCAGTTAAAACAAACTCAGGCGCAAGATCTGGAAGAGTTTCTTGCGCTAGAGAAAATCAAAGAGACTGAAGAAGATCTAATCCAAGTGATGATCTACCAAGGTCGCGCAGGTCTAAAAGAGGATTGGATGAACTACCAAGCAGAAGCAAGACGCAAGCGAAAAGAAGAGCGTCTTCGTGCGGAGAGAGAAAGACAAGAGATGATTGAGGCGATTACGATTGCAATGATTGTCCTAGCAGGAATAGCAGCAGCAGGAGCCGTTTTCTACTTCTTCGCCACACAATAAAGGAAAGCATATGATAGCAGCATTGACGGCAGTCTTGCCGAATGTCTTGGGTATTGTCGATAAGATGGTTCCAGACAGAGCAGCCGCTGAACTAACGAAACAAAAGATCGAAATGGAACTGGTAACTGCAGCCAACGAGATCAACAGACTACAGGCAGAGACTAACAAAGTTGAAGCCGGACACAGATCTATCTGGGTTGCCGGATGGAGACCGTTTATCGGTTGGTCGGCAGGTGTCGGGGTCTGTTACTTCTTCTGCGTTCAACCACTTTTGCAGTGGGCGGTAGCGATCTCGGGATCTACCATGGTGCTGCCGACTTTCCCCGAGGACGCATTGTTCGAGATGGTGTTCGCCCTTTTAGGGATGGCAGGTCTCAGGAGTTTCGAGAAGATAAAGGGTGTCGCAAAATGAAAGATAATTGGATCGAGTGTCTAGCACAGATACTCAAGTCAGAAGGTGGCTATGTTGATGACCCACGCGATAACGGTGGCGCTACTAACATGGGTGTCACTAAAAAGACCTATGAAAACTGGGTAGGACGAGAAGTCACTAAAGAAGAGATAAAGAACCTCACAATAGAGGACGTGTCCCCCATCTACAAAGATAGATACTGGGATAAAGTTCGAGGGGACAGCCTTAGTGACGGCTGCGACCTTTTACTTTTCGATCTTGCCGTTCATTCGGGCCCGAGACGTAGTGTAAAGATAGCCCAACAGACAGTCGGAAATGTGGTGGTTGATGGACTCATAGGACCAAAGACAGTCGCCGCTATCAACGCTATGGATCAAACAGACTTCATAAAGAAGTTCTCTGAGAACCGTCTGGAGTTTTACAAGCGTATTGAGGCATGGAAGCACTTTGAGAACGGCTTTAGAAACAGAGTCAAAAAAACACAGATCGCTGCCCAACTAATGGTCAGATAGATCTGTTAGCAACGAAAGGTAAGGTGATCGTATATCTTTCCAACTTTTAGCACTGGTCTCAGGTACACAAGCCCTTTGATCAGTGTTTTTTGCAGCCATATAATATCTTTATGGCTCTATGCCCACTTATTAAGTCTCAAATGTTTGCAATGTTCTCAATGTTATAGTATACCACTGTCGGTGCTTCGGTATCAGGGGGGAACGAGTGTGATCGGTTAATCTGAACAGCCGTTCCCTCCACCGTTTATATGTCAGTCTCTATGCTAAACAATCCCTCTTTGCCTTCTAACTCGGTAATAGAGATTAATGACCAGAACTGGCTGGCTGATAAAAATAGTACTTGATACTCCTGTAGATCTTCGGTCCATTGCCTAATAAACACACGACCATCTCGATCAATGTAAACCTCTATGTCTTCTTGTTCACCATTGGTATCCAGAGCGACAATCTTCTTGTGATTATCTTCGGTTTCTACCGTAAACATTACGTTTATTTTCCTGTTGTACTAAAAGGCCCCAAAGGGCCTCTTGTTTTTTTGGTAAATCCCAAACCGATGTTTTCCCAAAGGTCTTATTGGGATTTCTTTACGCTGCCTCAATGTCTACGAGTTCACAGACGCCACCAACGCAAGCCATTGTCTGACTGCCTTTAGTGTTGTCCTCTTTCTCGTATTCTGTAAGTTTGCCCCAGTCGATGCGACTAGGCATCTTTCGCTTGGCTGCCTCATACTCCATCTCTGTGCAGTCCTGATAAGGAGCCTGTTGGTATGTATGCTCGAACTTTGGCAAGAAAGAGACACCAGACATTTCGTCAAAGTACTTGTAGACAAATGCACCTACCTCTTCCCATTCATCTTCTCCTACATCGACGGTCACTGACGGCTTATGGCAAGTATAATGCCTTTGGTACATGAGCCACATATTTAACTGGTCGATGGCTGTCATATCATGCCGAGTTATAGATCCGACCGGACTCTCTATTGGAAAACTAAAGACAGTCGTTTGATCAGGTTTCATAACACATGGCTCACTAGGTATCCCTTGGTCAATCATGAACTGCGTCAGTGGATCTTTATTGTCTCCACGCACTGTACGAATGTAGAAGTCATTGTATCGAGCGTGAATCCCAGAAGCCGTTTGACACAGTTGTGAAACCGTCCCACTTGGCTTGACCGCTGTGACTGCAGCCGACTTATTGATACCCAACTGATTGGCATAGAACGCATTTGTATCCACAGCAATCTTTCGTAGCATCTGTAGTCGAGAATTTAGGTTCGGTTGCTTACCGTTGGTCAGGGTGTTGTCCATAATCCCAGTCATCGATACGCCTAACAGTGCCTCTTTCTCTGTCGTCTCTTTCCAGATTGGACGGAGGTAGGGGAAGTAGGTGAAGGTTGCTTGGATGGTTCCTAAGATACTGGCCAGTCTAATTTTGCGGCAGATCGAGTCCATTGTGTCAGTCTGGCGAATGCAAACCTCTGTTAGATTGCACAGTTGGTGTGGTAAAAGGGTGATTTCGCTGCAAGGATTGGTGCCATAGAGAGCCTCTGGATCTCGCTTACCATCGGCTAAACACCGATCTTGGACTGCCTTGCGATTAAAGATGCCACGTTCACCAGATCCTGATGCAACTAAAGCATTCCATTCCTCTATGAATGCCTCGTGACTTGGCTTCTCAGAGTAGGCTACAGAGTTATTGGCTAAAGCGAAGTGAGGGTTGTCTTTCCACCACTCGCCACTCTTGGCTTCACGCATTTCAGTGTCACCGAGGTCCGAGAGGCTGATCATGGCTGACCTTCGCACACCGCCGACCACAACTACATCACCAATCTTAGTCATGATGCTATGGACCTCGAGAGGCGTTAGGTTTCTCCCGACTGCACCTTGGAACGTCGTGATCGTATGATCGAACAGATCCACAAGTGGCTGTGGTCCAGACGCACGTCCACCGAATGTCTTTAGTCGGGCTCCTGCAGGGCGAACTTGAGAGATGTTAAACTTTGGTATTCTGCCGAGGTAAAGTTCCTCGATGAGTTGCCTATAGGCATCAGCCCATCCTTCTTTGGAGTCTAGGACGGTGATGATGTTATTTAGGTCTGACTCATAGAGAGAACTTGGAACGCCTTGGAGTTTATTGACGAACTGACTTTCAACGCTGTAGCCGACACCAGTTCCGTTCAATAGGATATATAGGACCTCATCAAAGCATCTATAATGATTGATAGGTGTGTAAGAGCAGTTGTAACCTGCAAGGTGGTCTCGTTCCAATGCAGGACCTGCGGTCATCATCGATCTCATGGATGGCATAATGTCGAGGTTGAGGATGGCTTCCTCTATCTCTTTGTGGACCTCTCTCTTGACTTTATCTCCGACCACATTCGACATATAGCGATCTACTGTCTCAGTCCAAGTTTCCCTACGTCCCTCATCCTCAATCCATCGAGCATATCGACTTGTGTGGATGAACGCCTGATAATCGGTAGGTAGGTAGTTATTCATTGATTTCTTTTCCCTTTAGTTCGTTGATCCGCATTTCGATGTATCTTTTTGCTTTTTCTAAATCTTTGATCTCATCGTCTTTGTATCCTGCGCGGCACACGTACTTGATGACGTTGCCTCGCCAGAACTCGAAGCGGTTTTTTTGGATAAATATGATCGGCTCAATCGGAAACTGAGTGTAATGATCAGGTGCTTTTATATCGTCTTTAGACATTCGGTTGGTATCCTCGGCTTCTCAGGACTCGACCGATGTTTCTAATCGGAGTTCCCATCACCTGTGCAATCTTTGCCCAAGTCATTCCTTGGTTGTGGAGTTCGACAATCCGAGAGCATCTGTCCCTAATCTGCTGACGAGTAGACGCTTTGTTATCTGACATGCGCTCTCTGTCGGCATAGGTTTCTACGTCATACAAGATATTTCTCTCGTGTACCCAAGCGTTACGCTTATGACCGTTGTATCGAGCAAAGCGTTCACACTCTGCCTTGCACATTCTTTCGTACTCGCTCCAGTTGTTGAGGATGTTTTGTTCCATTGTAGTAGTCATGCAGCAGGTTCCCATAGTTTTACCTCACCCTTTTCATCATCCCAATCAGTGGAACGAAGGATCCGAGCAAGTCGCGCTTGAGTCAGCGCATAGTTAAAGTCGAGTTTTTCTTTTTGATAGGCGTTGACGACAAGCCGCCAATTAGGCGACATGCCAAGCACTTTTTCTGCAGTCTTTGGTCCGATCTTTGGACAACCTGCGTAACCGTCCGTAACATCTCCAGTCAGCGTCTGCGTAAAGAATTGCCTATCTGCATCTTGCAGAGAGATATCATGACGCTCGTCGGATTGCGGTCTGTACAGACGACATGGTATAGACTTCATGTCTTTATCGTCAGACACGATGATGGCTTTTGTGCCTTCTACTGAACCCATGATGCCCATGACATCATCAGCCTCGAGACTGTCAATTTGGATGGCCTCATAGTTATCTTTAATCCAATCGATCATCACTGGATAACCAATCGGCTTTCTAGTCTTCTTTCGACCTGCTTTGTAAGTAGGTTCTACCGACTTTCGAAAGTTGTTGTGTCCAGAAAAAGTTATGATGATATCTTCCGCTCGTAACTTGAGTTTGAAGAACTCCATCATTTCGTCGAAGGCTTTCTTAGCCTCTTTCAGATCCGTAGACAGGCTCCAGATGTCTTCTCCCCAGTCTGTCTCAGTTTCACACGCACTGAGTACGCGATAGAGATAGAGGTCTCCGTCAATCAGCAGGGTTGTCTGGTGGAAGGATTTCTTTAAGGACTTCATCGATTTCTCCTTTCGTTTCCATACCGACGTCTGTGATGCACCATCGTGATCCCCAGACGTCCGTATCGACTTTAGTTGTTATGAACCCCTCAGATGCCGCTATAGCAACGTGCATCGCACCCTTCCGAGCAAAGTCAGACTTCACTGTGAATGGGTTACGCCAAGATCTATCGAGAACGATATAGAGGGATACTAGATTACTTAGGTGTTCATCGACATCAGTGTGTGTCACACCAATTTTGTCCCACGGTATGTTCTGCGGCGATGGGGATTTTAAGTCCGAGAGCAACTCCTGCTTCTTTCGCCATTCGTCTAGCGATATTACCGACATTTTCTGCTACCTCATTATTCCGGCAAGCAATCTGCATCTCGTCGTGGATCCACCCCATGATAAAAGCATCGTTGCCGTGTTGTTTCTTGATTTCATCGAAGGTCATCATCACCCACTGCTTTGACACAATGCTTCCGCATGATTGCAAAAGTTGGCTTAGACAGCGATGCTCACTACGGATCTTTAACTTCCGTCCATCGATGCCTTTGATGTACCCTCGTTTATAGGCTTGCTTTAGTCGTTTCTTTAGAGTGGCAAAAGCCGGAACGGCCTTGTCATAGTTTTGCTTTAGTCTTCTTCCGAGCGAGGCGTTACCACCTGCTATCTGTCCTATCAGGGCGTCACCTGCCCCGAAAAGCGTTGCATAGAGCCATGTTTTCGCTTGGCTGCGCGTCTTTAAACCTGCAGCCTTTTGATTGAAGGTGTGGATGTCGCCCTCGAGGATCACCTTACAGTACTCACCGCCATCATAAGGATGGAGATAAGAGGCTAATGCTCTCGCCTCGATGCCTGACAAATCTGTGCCGCACATGACCCAACCTTTAGGAGGACCAAAGAGACTTCTGCACTCTTTGCCATACGCAGATCCGGCGCTAGGCACCTGACCCAAGTTTGGTGATCGATGAGCCGCTCTCGACGAGGTACAAGCGTTGGACACAATAGTGTGTCGTAGTCTGCCGTCGTCACTGACCTTCTTCATCCATGATCCATTACCTTCAGCCAACATGCCGATCCGTTTCTGTAGTAGAAAGAACTCACCTAGTTTCTTGGCTTCTGGGAAGGGAAGGGCGTTTAAGACCTTTTCGTCGATCTTGGCCTGACCGCTGTCTGTCCATTGTTTGGGCTTCCAGTTGTACTTATCCTCGAGGCACTTCTGGATATGCTGACGAGACCCTGCGTTAAAGTAGACTGTCTTGCTTTTGACAAACAGTTCGTCCTTCTTGTATCCGAGTGTCTTGTTGTCTCGCTTTGGATAGAAGTCTTCAGTCACTTCCCACGGTGGAAATAGATCCTTCAGACTATCCTCGATCTCGTGTCTCTTCTGACTCAGTTCTGCGTATAGTTCTGCAGCCGCTGAACCATCAAAGGTCCATCCGTTGCTGCCGATCTCTCTGCAGATCTCAGCCATCCGGTGTTCCAGATGTATCGAGTGTTCGCTTGGCTGTGTCTTCATTAGAGACTTGTAGAGGGTAAGAGTGACTGCAGTGTCTTGGACACAGTACGATAGCATCTCTTCAGAGAACTCTTCCCATCCACCACTATAATCATCCTTGAAGTCAGACAATCGAAGACCCCAAGCCTTCAGACTATGACTGCCCCAAAGTCGCTTTGGAAACTCATCTTGAGTAAAGCCTCTCTCTGCATCCTCAGCAACCAACTCATTCTTAATCAGCCTAGAGAGGACTAAGGTATCCGTAACCGTGCCTGACGGTTTGAAGTCGGGATAGATAAGTTGAATTGCAGGGATGTCAAAGTCGATGATGTTGTGTCCTATGATCTCATCGGCTTCAGCTAACAGTTGGACACCTTCAGCGACATTATCTGGTCTAAAAGATCTAACGTCTTTGTCGTCTACCGACCGCAACACGAGACAGTGCATTCTGTCCATCGTTGGCAGTAGGCCATTGCTCTCTAAGTCGAAGACCCATCTCAACGGTTGTCTCCAGAGCCGCCTATAACACCACGCTCTTTTCTATCTGCTAGTTTTTCAATGTTCATTTTGGCTATGTCGTTGAGAGAGATGTTTAGATCCCTTGATAGGGCGGCAATGTACCAAAGCACGTCACCCAACTCAGCAGCCACAGTCAGTCGCTGTTTGTCGGTCAAAGCAAAGCCTTCGACGGAAACGTGTTCGTCCCTCATTATTTTCTTCAGAGCGCCACAGACCTCACCTGCCTCATTCGCCAATCCGAGGGCAGGATAGATGATTTTGTCACGATAGATTGCTGTCTCGGCTGTGTCCGCCTGATATGCGTTCAAGGTGTAGTTATCAAATTCTGACGGTCTCTTTATCATTTCACTGCTCTCCAGACTTTTTGATTTCTTCCGCGAAAGTTCTTGCGGACCCCAACACACTCAATGACACCATCGTCCGTGAGTTTCTTGAAACTTGATGTGACTGATCCATAAGGCATGTGTGGTAACTTTTGCTGTATCTCAGAACTGATGATCCCTCGATCACCTGCATCCAAAATTACCTTGAGGATCTGTCGCTCTTTTTTAGAATGGTTGACTGAATGATACGCTTGAACAGACGTTCTCAACGTGTAGTCGAGATAAGCATCAGCCATCTTATTGATTTCAGCGTTACTCATTACCAAGGGCAACTCTGATTGTTGCCAGTTCTTTAAGTCGTTCATTAGTTTGCTCCTGTTTAAAATGGGCTAAAATCTTCTACCGACACGAGACGCCCTTTTTCTCTGTCGTACTGGAGTTGATCTGCAGGACCGACTTCGCCTGTGAAACGGTTCTTGAGGACAACGAGATTTCTTAGACCTGCCGTGGGATCCTCTGGATCAACTTCGAGCCCGATACATCCGTCACTCAACTGAGCGATAGAATGCGAGGATCTGAGTTGTGCGAGAGATACCTTGGCACCTCCCTCGTGGCCTGTGTCGCCACTCGGACGACGAAGGTGAGACACAAGGATCAACGCTAGGTCTAACTCACTACAGAGAACACGAAGGCGGTGGATGATTGAATCTACAAGAGTACGTTCATTAGTCGTCTCTCCAGTAAGGCCACTGATTAATATCGATACGTGGTCTAACACGATAACGTCACAATTAAGCCCATGCTTCATGTACCTGATGCGGTTCTCGATGGTGTCCATGTCTGTGGATCCGAAGTGATCGAAGAGGTATATCGGACCTTGGGAGAGAAGGTCTTCAAAGCCATCTTCGATCTCTTCTTTGGAAGCAGCGTCATCATCGATCACAATGTTCTTGTTGATGTGGATGCCTACCAAACCTTGGGAGGTTCGCTTGGTAGACTCTTCCAACATCATCATGCCTACAGTGAACCCATCAGAATGGATCTTATAGGCGAACTCTCTGATCAATGTGCTTTTGCCGACACCGCTTCCGGCTGCCAACGTGATCAGTCCTGTTCTGATCCCCTTGAGCATTTCGTTGAGTTTTGGATATGGATATTTGATTGGTGACTCAGCGTCTTTGACAGCGATGGTGTCTCTAAGATCTTCCATGCTGACGATGCCATCTGGTCTGTAACTTTGAGCCTGATGGATCGCCGTAATTATTGCGCCTGACTGTCCCTTCAAGAGACACTCGTTTGGATCTTTATGGGGCAACACGGCAATCTTTGTTTTGCCTAGTGGCAAGACTTCGGCACATGCTTTTGCACTGTCGATCCCTGCCTCATCCTGATCAAACATCAAGATAATCTCTTCGAAGTTGTTGAGGTAGTCGAGTGCTTTCAGTAAATGCTTCTTTGCTGACTGCGCCCCATGAGGAAGTCCGACTGTTGCAAATTTATTACCTTGGATCATCGAGACGGTCATGGTGTCAATTTCACCTTCGCAAACCACGATCTTCTTGCCTGACGACCACAAGTGTTGAGCGTAGAGACCCATCTCTTTGGCTTTGCCCACTGTTGAAAACTGTTTGTCTTTAGTCCTGATCTTCTGCGCGACTGGCTTACCTTGCCTGTCCTTGTAGGTGGCGATCTGAACTGATTGTCCTTTGTGTAGACCAACGCGATAGTCGAACTTACGGCAAGTCGCCTCGTCTATCTGTCTGGCTCGTAACTCTTTGAACTCTCCGCTTAAGAGTTCTACACCCTCCTCTATCACCTTTACGGAGTGGTAGTCGGTGTCTCCATCGCCTGACGTGTACGTCTCGCAACTAAAACACCACATCGATCCATCTGTATATAGCGAGTTGGCGTCACTCGAGCCGCACTTGTCACACGGCTCATGCCGCACGAAGTCGGCTCCATCCGTTGATGGCTCCATAGTCATTCTCCTGTCTGTAAGTAAAAAAGGAGCCGTCCTAAGACGACCCCTTGCTCTCGCTTGATTGGACACACTCGGCTATCCAGTCATCTGGAATGACCTTATGCGCCCATCGGAAACCATGCTTTTCGCAGTAGTCGGCGTAAGTAGTTTTCGATCCCTTGTAGAGTTTGGCTCTACTGTTTGAGAAGACAAAACGAATATCGATATCAGGCTGTTGATCACGAATAAGCAAATGCTTGGCTCGATCTGCAACTGCCCAGATACCTTTACTTTCTAAATACCAATAGCCGTTTTGCTTCGGGAGTTTGAAGTCAGGCGTGTACTTCGCGTTCCTCGAAGGGACGACATACTGGATCTTGTCGGTCTCATATAGAACTTCGATCTTGTGGGATCTCAACTGTTTAGCAATAGTTTCCTCAAGACCCGACCGATATCCATTAGCCAAGCCTCGATAGAAAGATCTGTTCCTTCTAGGTAAACTAGAAGTCATCATCATCTAGTTCATCTACTGGAGTTCCATTTGCTGATGACCATTCGCCATCATTATCTTCTATGGAAAACTCTCCATCTTCAACAGCATCAAAGCCTCCTCCGTCGCCAGAAAAGCCGTCAACTACCTTAACCAGTTGTACCCGATCAAGAAGTAATCCGACGCCGTTAGTACCGCTAACGCTATAAATGTTTAGGATACCTGCAGCCTTCAATCTGGAGCCGCCATTGACTCGAGGCAACTTCTCCGGAGTAATCACTTGACCATTTGAGTCGTAGTATTTCGGTTGATATTTACTTTGTACTTTGAAACTGACTTGTCCGGTCTCGTCGTCTTTGGAAAACGCAAACTTAATATTCTTCTTGTTACCAAATGCGTCTGCAGCCGCCTCCCTCATCATTTTCATGAGAGGCTCGGCTTCCTTGGGTGTCATTAACAACTCTGTTTTGTACTTTGGGTTGTCCTTGTCAAACGCTGAGTCTGGAGTGTTCAGATGCGGATATTTCGCAGTTCCTACAGCCGTTTGGAATGGTGTTACTTTTGGCATACTTTTGTCCTTTTAGAAAAAGGGGCGGACCCCAGTTACAGAAGTCCGCCCCAGACAGGGAGAGATAAAAAGAAGAAAGACATCGCTTCCTTCAAGAGGGGGACATAAGTACTAACTAAAACAAAAGTCGCTGTTTTTAATTTGCTCCAGATCCAAGGTTCCTTTTTCTGGGATCTTATGCTCAAAGACATGCGCCGGATTGTTCAACTGATTCCTGATCTCATCCTCAAACTTGTCGAACAGACAGTCCTCTGAATACATATCCACGAGAGTTGATCTTACAGTGTCGTAAAGATCCCAAGCGTTGCCACTGACTGAAAATGAGTCATGGATCATGAAAAAGTCTTCCGCTGTGCCATCGTCGATCATCCGACACACAACTTTATGAACGTGGGCGCTGTCGCAGCCATGGATGAAGTTGGGCGCGATGGCATTTGTCGCCTTTTTGACGTCCGCTGCATCCAACTCCTGACTGAGGCTAACTTTAGTTCTCTTGCGCTGCTTGATTGCTCGGTCATACAAAAAGATCTTGATCTCTCGACGTCTGGTCTTTCTGTAGTCTTGTACAATCGGAAAGCCGCTCGGAGATGTCCACTTGACCGCCTTATTCTCTCGCGCCAAGACCTCCGTGATGCCTTGGAGATACTCCATAGCGCCAGAGACCTTCGGTAAGGTCTTCTGGATCGCTTGGTAACTTACGTTGGCAATGAACCTAGCCGCCTCGAATTGACCTTGCTCTGTCGGCGCTATTGGGTGCTTATCGATTAGTTTGTAGGCGACTTTGCGCTGCAAAGGCTTCATAAGATCTTCGACGAATTGTGCCGCCATGCCCACTGGCTTCGAAGAGTAGCCAAAGGTCATTGTTGCTCGCTTCAGAACGGATCTTGTGATGCCGTAGTCGAGCCAGACGCGACTTAGTTTTCCGACTGTCGAACTGTCCTTCCGTTTAGCGTTAAACTTCACTTTGCTCGACCGCTGCTCCTCAAGGATCTTTGTGACACTCTCTGCATTACTGGCGTAAATGTCTGCCACGGTCTTTGACGGTACAAGGTTGACCAATGCTCCTTCACGCTGACTGCGGTTTAGGCATGAGTAGTGCTGAACGCCACTATTAGTGCCATCCATGGCGATGGGCACATAGCAAACAAAGTCTTCACCTTCCTCAACCCATCGAGCATACTCTAGGGCTGCGGCAACGAATTGGAACGGCTTGTCTGCTTTACTCCAAAAGTCATAAGATTGCTTAAAGTCCTTGGCTATTGAAAGAATGTTGTCGTGGTTGTCTTGGACCCACTCGACACGCTCGTCCAAGGGTGCCTTGCTGATCTTATCGAAGTCTCCGACGTTTGCCAGATGGATCATCAGCCAGTAGGCATTGTTGCCCTCGACTCTGTAGCCTCTGTAGTAGGTAAACAGCGCCTTGATGTGATCGTCACGAAAGTAGTTGAACGACGGAATGCTGTATATACGCCCTCGAAAATCAAGGTTCATCGGCAAGAAGAACTTATCGTGGACCGCTAGTTCATGCGCTGTCTGAAGATCCTGTCTCATGACCTCCGCTGCGCCCTTGACCTGCGTCACCAGTTTCTGGTGCCTACGGATGTCGGCTTTGATTTCCGCGATGACTTGCGGCTCCAACTCTTGCCAGTTCTCCGGCATCCGTGGTCTCTCTGGTAGATCTTGAGTCGGAAACTTGCCCAACTGTTTACGCTCGTCCCAACACCACTGGACAACCTCCAGAATGGCGTCATTGATTGCGAGTGGTGTGGCTTGGATAGCGTTGACTGCTCGGACGTAATCTGGAGTGCCTTTCGTAAACTGATGTCGAATTGTATTCTCTTGCTCTATCGTTGGCGACCTCACCAACTTCACACAACTCGAAAGAAACTCATCGTGATAGGCACCAGTATCAAAGTCCGTCCATGGGTTTGGCTCTGACAGCATCGGTTTAAATATGGGTGCCATCCAACTTAGGTATTTTTCTGACTTCTCAAGTTGCTTCTCGGCTGCTTCCGTGAACTTCAGCCGAAGCATCGTATTGTTTTTGCCTTCGATCTCAAGTGACTTGTCGAACACATGAGAGCACTCAAGCACAATCGATAGAACAGGAGCCGCAAGTTTGGTCCGTCGTTCTTTGATTGACTGACGCTCGGCCCTTGTCTTTGCAGTTCCAAAGTTCATTGATCGAAAGCCATTTTTCTCCGCGATAATGCGTAAAGCCTTCAGTCTGTACTTTGGACTAGAGTGTGCCGTTGTCACCTGATTGATTATTCTTTTGTTGGTGTTGCGTGGCTTTGGGCGCTCTAGTCCTGCTTTGGCTGCAATGTCTATGGCTGTCTGATGTTCCTGTTTGTCGTGCCATAGCAACTCGTTCTTTAGTAACTCTTTCTCGATCAGTTCGCCAATCGTTTGGGTTATTTGGGTGACTGTGGACACCTTCAACACCCCATTAAAAGAACACATTAGACCAATGTAAGCCAAGATATCTTCTTCAACTGTAGACAACTCTTCGACCCAAGTTGGAATCCGTCCCTTAGACTTCCTGCCTTCTTTAAGTGCCTTTTGTATGCCTTCAGTGACTTTGGGCATTGCTTGTTTTAGGTGGTTGAAGTGGGAGGGGCTATCTGTGACATCTTCGGAGCCCTCGTGCTTGTCTTTGTATCTTTCGTTTCCTTGGTCTCTCATAGATGTTTCGTAGGCGGCATTAGTGTCTGTAGTGGTCATGCGTCTGCTTTCCCTTTGTCTTTCTAATAGGGGGACAGATGGTGCGCCCTAAGTGAGACGCACCTCTTGTCGAAAACAAATGTGAATTGATTGCCTGTCTAAAGTACACGCCCTTTAGTTAGGCGCTTTGTCTGCCTCGTGGTGCCTACTTTGTTTTCAGTAGTTCACCTATTTTTTCGTGAGAATTACTCAGGTAGTTCAGGTTATATTTGTTGGCTAAATGCGTGACGAAGTCTGCATACCCCAACCAACATTCCACAACTATCTCAGTGGCTTGGATGCTCCGGTGCTTTTGTTTATTACGCTTTATATGGATCCACCCTGCGTCTCCTGTCTCTTTGACCATGGTGTCCATCGCGGCTCGAGAGGTGCCTAGTAGCTTTTTAGTGCTACTTACGTTTGCATAGTTATCGTCCAGATGAGCGACGATTGTATGCATAAGAAACCTACGACGCAAAGAAGTCGACATAGAGTATTCTTGTATCTTTAACAGTTCCGCACTATCGATCCGTCTTCCACCTTCGCTCAGTTCGATTTCATAAGCCGCCAAGCGTCTGGCATACTCGAGCCGAAGCGTGGATCGTGCTCCTTCTAGATTATTTCTCATGTAAAATTTTCTCCCAGTAGTGTAAATATGATATAAAAACTTCTCTTTCTGTCCATGCGTAGTCACTATGCACCACCAGACATTTGTGCCGCGATTGCTTGTAATGCGCTTGGCTTGGCTTTGATGTACTTGCGCGTCGTTTTCTCTGACCTGTGGCCCAACATAAGACCAATGACAGCAGAGTTGGCCTTGATGTCATTAGCCATCTTGGTTGCTGCCGTATGCCTTAGAGTGTGGAACACATAGCGCGGATCCCTGTGCAGCAAGTCGCGCCTCATGCGTCCCCACGCTCGATAGAATCGCGTGTGCTCGAAGTATCGCGCAGGTAAGAAGTCGAGTGCTGCCAAGGCGTCATGCGCTCTCTTGTTCAATGGAACGTACCGCTCGTCGCCGTTCTTGGTGTCCTCCAGATGCACCCAGTTCGCTCCGGTGTCGTCTTGCTCGAGGCTGTCCCGAGTCAATCCGGTGATCTCACCAAGGCGCATTCCAGTCTGGTGTCCCAACACGATAAAATGGGCCATGTAGGCGTCGTCAGTGCCTTTGAAGTAGGCCTCCATTCGCTCCAGTTGCTCCTCCGTAAAGAAGAGAGGCCGTGCGTTGGTCTTGGTTGCCCTCCACGTAAACTTTGGCGCGTGTGTTATGTGCTCCTCGTTCACTGCGTGACCAAAGACGCGAGTCAACATGGCTGCGTAATGGTTGACCGTGTTATCCGACAGCCCCTCCTGCGTAAGGCTGTCAAAGAAGTCGTGGATGTTGTGAGGCTTAAAGTCGCCAAGATCCCGAGTGCCGTAGTCTCTGAAGTTGGCGAACTTCTCCGCCTTCCTAACAGACTTCCTGCGGTGATCATCTGTGCCGCTCCAAAGTCTGTGCTGCTCGAACATTACGAAAGTTAAAAAGTCATAAGTCATGATGTCACCTCCGCATTTCTCTCGAGATAAATTTCAATTTCGCTTCCATCGTCTAAAGAGAAAGACTTGGTCTCCCACCCTACGACCTTTGAAAGCGGCTGTCCGTATTCGGTCTTCATGACTTTGCCGTTCTTGTGCTTCAGTTGCTCTTCGACTGGCTGTTGGATTTCCACATTTATCTCGTAGTAAATGCTGTCCTTAAACCAATCTAAATTACTTTTCATTTCCTCTTGAATGTACTTCATCAAAGCCTTCTCAAGGTCGTACATGCCTAACTTGATGTGCATTATTTTCTCTCCTGTTCTGCGACGGCTGCCGCTGCTATCTTTGCCATGTGTCGGATCTGATGCTCTGCATCGATGATCGACTGCTGTTCGGCCTTTGGGTTTTGCAAGACCATGATCACAATCTCTGCGACCGTCTCCCAAGACGGACACAGATTGACTGTTGTGACTGGCTCGAAGCCTTTCAGTTGAATACGGCTCATGATGTCTCTCCCAGTCCGTCACATTCACCACTGCAAGACAGCGCATGGGCGATACATGCGGAATACTCTGTCAATGCTTCGTTGACGTCCGTTGTACTTTCGACCTGCAATCCATAGCGGACAGCGTAGCCATCAAAAGTCCTGAACAACTCAACGCTTATCGCGTCGTTGGTCGTGTCGTTTTTTGCGATTAGTTTAAGCATATTAGTTAACTCCCATTAATGCAGCGCCAATCCACAGACTGGCGTAAAATGTACCGAAGATGCAGAGGGCGCCGATGACGTCCCCCACGATTGCAAGTGCTTCACGACGCTTCATGATGTCGCCTCCTTTTCCATGCCACAGATGATGTTCGCCATGAATGACCAGTAGCCATCAATGACCTTGTCTTGGAGTTTGTCGCTTGCTTCTGGATCGATTGAGCCAAACTCAATAGCCATGTCGATGATGTCGCCATTATAACAGGCGATTGGGAGAGCCAGACCAGACAGCCAGTCTGCTATCGCTTTCTGTTTGCCAACTTGAGCAACTCTCCATCCGTACTCTGAGTTGAGCCGCTCGAACAGACGCTTGATCTTGGCCTCTCTCGTGGGCAGTTCGTTGCCGTCGTGATCTGTTAAGGTGTCGAGGATGTAGGCCTGATAGCGTGGCTTATAGACTGTGTGGTGTACCTTGCCGCTCATGACTGCACCTCCAGACCAAAGGTCCAGTCTATGGACTGTCGGAGGTCATTCTTGAGGGCAAAAGACTGGAACACCCATCCTTCGCCATATTGCTTTCCTCTGTACTTGTTGGCATATGCCGGACGGATGAAGTTGCCTTCAGCATCTTGGAAAAAGTACGCTCCGAGGTGGTAGCGTGGATTGCCGTTCACGTCGTTGTTGATGCGAACTGCTTGGGCCTCTAGGCTGTTGGCCATGGCCTCTACCGCTGCTTTCTTTTCGACTGCTTCAACGGCTTCTTTCTTGACCTCCGAAGATAACATTGAAGGATCATTCAAAGACTTTAGAACAGCCCTAAGTGCCTCCGGTGATCCGTCAGTCGGGACGATGATATGATGCTTTGTGCGCCACACGTCGCCATAGTATTCGTGATTAAATGCTCTAGTATAGCCTTTGAAGCCTTCTTCCCAAACGTCCACGACCTCCGAACGTTCGTAAGACCCAAAGACGTCAACCCACTCGTCACCTTCGACGCCATAGTTCAAGATTAATGTGTAGTATTTAGTTTCTTTAGACATATGTTCTCTCCTTGTCTGTCTTGTTAGACGAGGATGTCGGAACTTTATGTCTACTGTGGCCTAGTGGCCTGAGTCGGGCTGTGTGCCTCTGCTTGGTGCTTTCGGTGGGGAGTTACAGTCCCCTGCCACACCTTGCGGCCTGTCGCCCTATCAAATGTAAACCAAGGCCCCAACGCCTCGTTAGACCCTTAATGAATCAACGGACATCCCCTGTCAACCCCTTGCCAGTCAATTAGTGACTGAAAGAGACAATAGAAGACCTTCTGTCCCCCTATAGAAGCAGAAGAGCGGTGATCACTGCCGACGTCTGCACTATAGTTGACTGAGGAAACATCCTCCTCGACCACACAAAGAACACAAACAAAAGAACTTGAGTGACCTTAGTCTCTATAGACGGAGGTGCTTGAGGCGCGAGAGTCGATCCCATGAGCCGAGGCCCAACCCTCGACCATCAGGTGATCCTCTCGCAACTAATAACACAGACAAAAGATCGGGAGTTACTAAAGATGCTGAAGAAACTGAAAGAGATTATGTGTCGCCTCATCGACGGACTAAGGAAGATCGTGAGTAGACTTGTCGGCGCTTGTGTTGCCGTGTGGATCTGGTGTTGGTCTTGGCTCCCGAAGTCGGGCTGATTGTTCTAGTGTTTGGCTGTGTCGTGTGGCATTGGCTGCGCTTTGTGTTCTATGAGTCGAGAGAGGGCGAGAGACGGAGGCACGAGAGGCGACGAGAGAGACTGAGGCATCGTGGGCCACCTTGGAGTGATCCTGAGGTCTGATGAGGCTGTGAGTGGCTGTGGTCCCTATCTGTATCGAAAAGAAAATGACCCTCGCCGAATAAGTTTCACTAATGGCGCTAATGTCTAGCGATGCAACCATTGCATCCCCCCCAGTATCGTTGGGGATATTCTGTCCCCTGTCAAAGAACACCAGTAAAAACAGTGGCTTAGTGGATCGACCTAAGAAAACTTAGGTTCCCTAGCCGAAATCAACCCCCACGCACCAACGAAAAAGATCAATTTCAAAAAGTAGACTAAAGGTCGGCGTTGTTGTTGTTGTAGTCCGTCTCTTTAAAGCAGCGGCTACTTTTGAAAACAAAAGGAACTTTAAGATGGGCTTAGAAACAGCAGCCACTATTGACCAACTGAACACGTCGAACCCTGTCGCCACAGACGGCTTGGGGCAAGCAGACGACCACATACGTCTCATCAAGTCAGCGGTAAAATCCACGTTCCCCAACGTCACCGGAGTAGTCTCTGCGTCACACACAGAACTAAATAAAATCGACGGATACACAGGTAGTACAGCAGAACTTAATGTACTCGATGGTATCACAGCGACTACAGCCGAACTCAATAAACTTGATGGCGTCACTGCGTCTGCAACAGAACTCAATAAGGTAGACGGACTGACAGCATCTACAGCCGAACTCAATAAACTTGATGGTGCTACAGCGACAACCGCCGAGTTAAACTATGTGGATGGTGTTACTAGCAACATTCAGACACAGTTAAACTCAAAGTATGTAGCAGCAACTCAAACTACAGGTACATGGCAAGCAGGTACAGGTGGGACAGCTAGTTTAGTTACACCTGCAAATATAAAGGCTGCCATTATTGCCTTAGAACCAAGTTCTACACCTGCCTTCACATCTCAGGTTGCTTTTACCTCTAATGTCACCTCTGCAACACACGGATTAGGGGGATTACCCTCACGTTGGGAAGTAAGTATTGTATGCACAACGGCAAACTTAGGCTATGCTGTTGGAGATGTTATCCGCTTAACTTCACACAACGAGGGTAGTGGTGCCCGTGGTACTACTGTGTCTGCTAACGCCACACAGATTACAGTAGCTGGATCCTCTGTATTTCTTCAAACAAAAACAGGCTCTGGGGTTGCAGCACTAACAAACGCTAGTTGGGATCTTATTTTTGAGGCTTGGACATAGTGACGAATGGTCGAGCGCGTTAGAACATTTTTAGATGACTGGCTCATATGGCCTAGAGGCATGATGATCGCTTTTACAGTCATGTCGTGGAGGGTGGTGGAGTGGTTTATGAACCTACCGGACCCTACGACACAGCAGTCAGCCCTAGTATCAGTCGTAATGGGATCCGCTACAGGAGCCTTCGCCATATGGATGGGAAAAGAGGCATGAGTCATGTTTAGTGCAATAATCTTCGCTTGTTCGCTCCATGTAAGCGAATGTCAAACCATATCACACCCAAGAATATTTACAGATAAAAAGGCGTGTATGGACAGTCTTAGCGTTGGTGTCGTGGATGTCCAAATGCAAGGATGGCGGATCGAGCAATTTACTTGTTACGAGTGGGCAGAGGAAGCCTAGCACATAAAGAAAACTATTAGAATGGAGGAGGGTGTAGTGCCTAACTTACCAGTCCGAGGACTAGGTTCTGTAGGTGTGGTCACTGACGTTGACCCCTACAACCTACCGATCAACGGCTTCACTCGAGGCAAGAACGTCAGATTCCACGAAGGCAAAGTGACCCACGGTCCAATCTTCAGAGACGTCAGTCCAGCCAGTACAATAAGCAACCCAATTTTTGCCTATGGCATACAGTCAGCCACAGGTTACGATACTGTCCTGTTGATCGACGATACCTTCCAGATCAAAGAGTTGAGTAATGGTGTGTTTACGACACGACATGCAGCCACTACGCAATCACCTCTACATGAAGTAACAGCGACAACTTTAGCAAATGTCATCTATGTAAACCGCAGTGACCAGATCCCTTTGCATAGGACTTCTAGTAACTCTAGTTTCACAAACCTGCCAAACTGGCCTTCGACATACAGAACAAAAGCCCTCAGATCTTTCGGAGACTTCCTGATTGCATTGAACACTACAGAAGGCGGTGTCGATCATAAGAACAGGGTCCGCTTTAGTACTACAGCATTGTCGAACAGTGTCCCTACTACTTGGGACGAAACAGACACTACAGAGTCTGCAGGTTTCAACGACCTAGTACAGATGAAAACATCTATAGTCGATGGAGCCACTTTAGGGTCCAACTTCTTGATCTACTCGTCTGACCAAGTGTGGATGATGGAGTTTGTTGGTGGTTCGTTCATCTTTAACTTCCGCAAACTATTCGACGACGCAGGGGTTATGAGCCAAAACTGTATAGTTGAGGTAACAGGCAAGCACTACGTTTTCGACTTCGATGACATCTATATCACCGATGGCAACACTAGGCAGTCTATCTGCGACGGTCGGGTCCGAGACTACATCTTTAACGGCATTGACTACAACAAGCGTGACGAGTGTTTTGTGTTACATAACGCTAACCTTGAAGAGGTATACTTTTGTTATCACTCAGGCGACGATCTTGCTGTTTTCGAAGACGGAGACAAGTGTAATCGAGCGGCTGTCTACAACTACAAAGAGGATACTTGGACCTTCCAAGATTTACCTAATGTGGTGAGTGGAAGTATTGCCAACATTTCGTCAGCGGAATCCTATAGTTCAGTCGATTCTGGCATAAATTATGCTAACTCAGGTGGTACTTACTTGAGCCAAGAGTCTGAGTTTAAACGTCATGCACTTATGGTTTCCAAGTCAACAACTGGTGTCTCTAGGTCTACAATGTACGGTCTCGATTTGCCGGACCTTGGGTCTTTAACTGAGGCGGCAGATACTACCGTGAGTAAACCTGCGTTCTTAGAGCGAACAGGTATAGATTTAGATGAGCAAGGGACTCCGCTCTCAGGCTACAAAGTGATCAATGCGTTTTATCCTCAGATGAACACACCTAATACAGATGGTAACTTTGAATTTACATTTGGAGCGGCAAATATACCGACGAACACTCCAAACTATGAGTCAGCAATAACCTTTGACTCGAATGTAGAGTACAAAGTCGATACTCGGATCTCAGGCAGATACCTCAGTTACAAATTAGCATGTCCTACTCTCAAGGACTTTGCGTTCTCTGGTATGGACTTGGATGTGATTGTCACAGGCAGGAGGTAGTTAATGGCTCTTTCCGACTTACTTAACGTCTTGGTCAAGAATTATGTTCGAAGGCCAACGCCAACAATAAACCAAGATCAACTAGGTCCTTACGTCCAAGATCAACTCCGAGAAATAGAGTCGTCAATAAGGACACTAACCGATGCAGCAATAAGTGTAACAGATCAAGAGCCTGAGTCTAAACGCAAGGGCATGGTTCGATACGCAATATCGCCATGGGATCCCCTCAGTAACGGTTACAGTGGTTTAGTTGTTTACAATGGGACTAACTGGACAGCCGTATAGAGGTAAACAAATGCAGCAAGACTTACAAAGACGTACATCAATCATGGCTTTTCAAAAGATGATGTTTCATGGCGTTCAAGAAGGCTACATTGAAGACATTACTGATCAAACAAAACTCAATCACTACTTTACACCTACGGATAAAGACTACGGCTGTTCAACTTATGCACGAGAATTGTTTATGCCTAAAGGCATGATTGTAGTCGGCAAATTACACAAGAAAGCACACCTGACATTCTTACTTAAAGGCGTGATTGTTGTTGTATCTGAAGATGGCGGTAAGAAAAGGCTACATGGCCCTGTTACTTTTGTATCCCCTGCTGGAGTTAAACGTGTCTTCTACATTGAAGAGGATGCACTACTCACAACAGTTCACCTTACAAAAGAAACAGACGAACAAAGCCTCGATAAAATTGAAGACGAGGTTATTAGCCCAACATATGAGGCCATGGGCCTAGAGGAACCAGACCTATCAGGTTTAGACAAGTTCCTATCACAGAAATAGAAGGAATAATTATATGTCTTTTGCAATAATAGGCGGTGCAATCATTGGCGGTGGAATGGGACTTATGGGTGCCAACAAGCAAGCCAAAGCCATGGACAGAGCCAACGCCGCCAATATGGCATCGTTCAATATGTACAAACCATACGTTGAGCCTAACCTAAAGGCTGCAGATGCTGCTTTAGGCGGAGTACTAGAAACAGGTAACTACCAAGGTCAGACTTACGCAGGACCTAATCAGTTCAACAGAGGCACAGCCAACCAAATGGGCCAGTTTGGTCTTGGGATGCAGAACAGTGGGTCCAATATAATGGGCCAGACAGCCGGATTCGGACAGAATGCTAACGATCTCTACGGTCAGTACATGGGAATGGCTGATGGTGCAGGTCAAGACCGCATGGCGACTGCAATGGACTACGCAAATAACAATGTAGACGCATTAGCAAACGTAGCCCTCCGTGACAGCCGCAGAGGTCTGGACGAGAACCTCCGTCAAGGCAACATTTCAGCCTCTGGAACCGGAAACATGAACTCAAGTCGTGCAGGTGTGGCTGATGCCATCGCTAGACGTGACTTTGACGACCGTGCAGCCGATGTACGCACAGGCCTACAGAACCAACTGATCGATAGATCCCTCCAACAGCAAGCACGGCAGTTCTCAGACCAAGGCGATGCACTAAATGCAGCCGGAAGGGCTAACCAGAACATCATGGGCGCATACGGCATGGGCCTGAATACCATGGGTGAAGGTGCTAACTTCGGTATGAACGCCGGAAACTTCCTACAACAGCAAGAACAGAACCGTTTGAATGATGATCGTGACAGGTTCGAGCGTGATCGAGACTTTGAGTTTGATATGCGCGAGAGGTACGGACAAGGCATACTTGCCCAAGGTGGAACAACATCAAATACATACAAGCCAAACCTTGTAGACAAGGGACAAGCAGCCATGGGCGGTGCGATGTCGGGTATGGGCTTCATGAACAAATATATGCCCAGATCAGGTGGTTTTGGCGAAAGTCAAATGTTTAACCCCCTATTTGGCGGTCAAGCAGGGCTAGGGATCGGAGGTAACTAAAGATGGAATGGGAAATAATTAGCCAGAACCCTAACTTTATGTCTGCTCTAGCCAATGACCCTAGAGTCGGGCCAGATCCGAAAGCATGGTATAGCCGTCTTAGACCAGAAATACAAAAGTCATTGGCTGAGTCTTTTATGCCAAAGTCAGGTACAGTTGCAGAGCCGATCCTAAACCCGAACATGGCCCAGACAATAAGTCAGATTAACAGACCTGCTTTAGATCAGGTTCAACCCCTTGTTGCTGCAGATAATGGTGTACTAGCAGGTGGCTTTAATGCCGATGGCGTTGCTATTGGTACAAACATGGAAGCCGACGTAGACCCCAACAAAGGTTTCGTACCAGTCACAGTAGGGTCTGGAATGAGTATGGGTGTCGTCATGTATAATCCAGAAACTGGCGCGGTCATGCCAGTAGAGGGTAATAATGTTAGCAATCTAATCGCTCGGAACCCCAACGTCCAAAACATTGCTATGGAGGCTTACAACAACCGTGTAAATGCTCCAGTACTAGAGGCCAAAAAAAACCTTAACACTGCCCAAGGTATCATCGATGCCACAGATGGTCAGGTAAGTGGTCCTGTCCTTGAGCAGTACACAGATGCTAAACGAAATCTGACTGAAGCCCAGAGACGCGCTATGTCTAACATGTCTGACCCTTCAGCCGTGGACATAGCAGCTAACAGACCGTCTTACGAAACTCCAGTTCTATCAGGTCTCGAAGAGTTTGAGGCAACTAATACTCCGTATGTACGTCCTACAGTGGTCAACAATCCGAATGTACCCGAAGTGTTTCCAAATCCGAATTTACCTAACGTGGACTTTGCAGATCCAACTATGGCTCCAACAAATGCTCTTAACGCAGGGCCAGTTCTTATAAACGACAATAAGCCAAATCTGCCCTTTAATACTTATAGCGAGAATGGAGTTCTTACCGATAACTCTGCACCAAACACTGTGACGAACTCAGGTATCTTAGGAACAGGTACGTCAAACCGTACGTCAGGTGGACCAAGTGTTCGCTCGATCATGGGTTCTTCGGGCATGAAGACCAGCAACAGACGTGGATCTAACATCCCCAACATGCTCATAGACAGAAACGAGTCTCTTATCCGTATCGGTGGAGCAATGTACGGTGGTGCGCTTCAAGGTAACGGAATTACTGCCGCTACTGAAGCGTATGGCAACATCCAAGACGCAAACCGTAAAGCAGACGCGGCTAGATTTAAGATTGAAGAGGCTAGAAGACTAGCAGCCGCTAAAGCAGCCTCCAGAGGTGGAGGCGGTAGAGGTGGTAAAGGCAAAGGCATGACGTCAAATCAAGTCAGCGACGTTATGTTTAACTACCAGAAAGCATTGAATGCAATCCGCGATAGCCGAGCGGCAGGTGGAAATCTGACTGGAATTGGAGGTATCGCAAAATCATTTGTTGATAGTTTTACAGGTGACGATGACGCCGCACGTCGCTTAATCTTATCAAGAGTTAAAATTGACGATACCTTACTACGAGTTGCCGAGACTAAAGGTGCAATCTCTAACGCTGAGATGAAACTATTTTTGGAACCTGCACCGAAGAACTATGAAGACGAAGCGATCTGGGAAGCATGGATCCTAGATCGAATGGAGGCTCTTCAGAGAGTCCAAAGCAGACTTGATGCTAATTATGAACTTCCAACCACAGAGAGATCTTCTAGTTCCAATGTATCTACACAGTCTGGATCAGGCGATGGTCAATACACAGTCGAGCAAATTGCAGATTAGGAAGGCTAACACATGCCAACATTTAAAATCACGGCTCCTGATGGACGTAAGTTCAAGATAACAGGACCGAATAAAGAAGGTGCGTTGGCAGCCTTAAAGGCCCAACTGGCTCAAGAAACTCAAGCAGCGCAGACTGAGGCTCCAGACACAAGTTTGTCTGGTGCCGTACAGTACGGCTTTAACCAAGCCCAGAGCATGGCAGGTAAAGGCATCCAAAGTGCAGGTGAACTAACAGGTAGTGAGACACTTGAGAATGTCGGTCAGGCCATGGCTGAAAAGAACCAAGCCGAAGCAGATGCCCTCAACTATCAAAGACCAGAGAATGCAGACGGTATCATCAAGAACCTAAGAGAGGGCGACATCGGTGGTGCAGGTAAGTCTCTATTGTACTCAGCGGCTGAAGCGGCTCCACAGGTTGGTGTTGGTGTAGGTACATCTATCGCCGCAGGTGCAGCAATGGCAGGTGCTCCAGTAGTAGGCGGTACTCTTGCTGCAGGTGGTACACTTTTAGGTATTAACCAAGCACTTGGTGCTAATAGAGCCGAGAAAGAAGATAAGGGCCTAGATCCCACGGCTACAGTCACTGACCTATCCACAGCAATCGCTAGTGGTGTCATCGAACTTACGCCTCTAAAAGGTGGCGGTGCTACTCTTAGAGTTCTACGAGAAGGCGCTCAAGAGATGGGACAAGAGGGTCTCATTATCGGTGGTACAGCCGTCCAAGGCGGTGAGTATGTACCAGAAGAGATCGTCACACGAGTAGCTGAAGCAGGTATCGTAGGTGCCACAATCTCAAAAGGTGTCAACACCACCATCTCCACCGTGAATAAAGCAGGTGAAACTGTATTCCGTACAAAAGCAGATTTAGACCCAGAGACTGGTCAGGCTGCAGGTGATGTCGCAAGGATGATGGACGAGATTGCCAAAAGTGAAGGCTACAACCTCCGTAATGTAGACCCATCTTCGAAAAAAGGTGCCGAAGCAACTCTTGCCGCTGCAAGAAGCCGAGTAATGGCTGATATTGATCAAAACATGCTTGTTCTTAGAGGAGAGATACTAAAGAATGCCGACGCAGAAACCAAAGCCAGATTTAAACAAACCCTTCGACAAGCCACCAACAAAATATCTAATACGGTCACGAAAGAAAACCTCGACTTTGTTAAACAGAAAGTTGGGGGGACATACGAAGGGAGATCACTATTAAATGCTCTTCGTAAATCTAATGTAATCACCGAAGTCTATTCTTCTGGACTTAAAGGCGGTATTTCACAGTTTACTGACAATTTTAATCCTCTACCTCGCTTTGGTAGGGGCTACACTCCTGCAGGTTTGCTCACCGGAAACATTAACATGGGTGCCGCTGCCGCTACTGGAGGTCAGACGCTAGCAATACAGATACCTGCAGTCGTAGGCGGTCGAGCAATCGATGCTATGACAGGCAGACGGAGCAAGGTGAACACCTTCATCAGGAAGAACCGTAAGAAAGAAGGCTTGGCAGATCCGACAGGACCTAGAGTCGAAGGGCGTACAGCCGCTCTTAGGGCAGCCGCCAAGCAACAAGCAGCCGCTAAGAAAGATGCAGGTCAGAAAAGGTTACAGGCTACTTATGTGGCTCAATACCAAGAAGGCCAACCTCCTAACGACGGCGGTCCGAGAGGAACAATGTTTACCGCTATAAACGCAGTAGATCCTACGATCCAACAGAACATGACACCTCGAGAAATCGATCAAATGATTGATGAGATCCTAACAAGACAAGAGCAAAGGTATTCTAGTCGAGACGATGCAAATGCCGGAATCATGCTTAGAGCCATCAAAGAATATAGGCAAATGCTTGAGACTGGACGCATGTCAAAGGACGAAGGACCTTTAAGTACTGCTATTGCTTTGGTTAAAGACATGCTTCCAAGACAGTCAGTGCAGACGCCTCCACAAGGCGGTAATCCTCTTCCTCCTGGGCAGAATACGCCAGTCGATGAAAGACCTGCTAGAGTTCGAGATGGAATTGCCGGAAACCGTGCTTTTCTTGATGGTTTAGGTACTCGTGTCGATGAATCAACAGCATCTACTGTTGATAAGGCGACTTTAAAGCAAGCGATAGGGGATATGCGTCTGAACTTAGGCTCAGATCCTGTGCCAAAAGTTAAGTCTATTATAAGTAAGGCCGAAGGCAATCTTACAGACAAAAAACTTGCAGATCAGTACTTAAAACCCTATTTAGACAGGGTAGAGATGCAGCAAGCCGCTCGTAAGGCCAAAGCATCAAGAGCGAAACCAAAGGCTAAACCAAATGCCCCAAGTCAAGAAACAGGTACAGGAGATCAAGGAGGTGACGTACGCCCCGATGGAGGCACCCCTCCCATCCTTGAAACCCCACCAGATGAGGGACCCAAAGTTAAAAAGCCTACTAAAGGTAAAACCAAAGGGAACCTACCAGAAGCCGAAGCCTTAATTGAAGTAGGCAAAGTAGGTACGAAGTACGAGAACGGCATTCAAGATGTCGATACGGCTCTTGAGGTTTCAAGGCTTCTTGGAATTACTGCAAAAATGATGAACTCTGGAACTGCGCTGCAGAAAGCAGCCGGAGTAGGTAGAGGTACTATCGCAACTCATAATTGGAACAGAAACAAGAAAGGCTTCGGTAGTAGTATTTTCTTTATAAAGCCTTTCGGAAGTTACAAAGGTAAGAAAACATCTGCCTTAGACTCATTACATAGTGCGCTCCACGAGATGGGTCACGCACTTACTCAAGGTAATCTTGATGGTAAAGGTGAGTTTGGTATGGCGTTCGTCAAGAACATGCGTAAGGGTACAGATCCTGTTGGTGCAAACTCCTACAACTTCTCTGTCATGAAACCATTGCTTGAAGCAAAAGGTACGGATCCTCGTAAGAACCCTCTGATTGCTGAGATCATAGCGTTCCAAGAAAGTGCTAAAGGTGGTTTTACTCAAAATAACCCGAGTGAAAGTATACAGGCACGTCCTGACATCGTTAGATACCTCAAGAATATTCAAAAGGCTGAAGCAAGTGGTGACGAAGCCGCACAACAGACTTGGCGACGTAATTTAGAGCGTTTCAGAACTTACACTGAAAATGTGAATGAGTTAACTGTAGATCCAATGTGGCTGTATCTGATGAATCCAAAATTAGCCAAAGAGATCATGCCTCTTAATGCTAAAGCAATACGAGAAGAGTTTAGGAAAGCCGGAAACAAAAAGATCCAGTTTTACTCACATCCGTTTGCCACAATCCTAGCCGCTGTTATGGGCATGGGAATGTTAGCATCCCTCGGACTCGAGGAACCTGATGAAGAGGTTATGCCAAGCGGCATCCTAACAGCGTAAAGAGGCCCTTCGGGGCCTTTTCTACATATGGAGACTTATATGGTCGCACCAAAGAAGCCTCGGAAGAAAGCACCAAAGAAGGAACTTACTCACCCGAAAAAGGCAAATCACGGCAAAGCAAACTATTTCACTACACTCATGTCTACACCAGAAGGCAGGGCATTGAGGAAGCAGTGGTCAAGTAAGCCTAAGAAAAATGCAGGACGCCCACGAGGAACTCCAGACGGTTACACTGCAGAGATGATCAAGCCGATCAGAAAACAAGCAAAAGCAGATGCTGAAAGGATTGTTGCGATAATGGCTAAAGAAAACGATATCGACGACGAATTTGCAGTCGAAGCACTCAAGACAGCCGTCGAGATAATGCGCGAACCTGCACAAAATAGAGACCGCCTTACAGCGGCTCGAATGGTCTTGGATTTCACTAAGACAAAACCTGCCGCTAAGAGCGAAGTCACAATCGGTAAGGCAGAAGCCTTCTTGGAGTCGCTGTTAGACAGCGATGAGGAACAAGAAGAGCAAAATGGACAAGAAACTTAAAGCAGTCAGACAACGACTATTTGATGACTTCGACTTCTACGCAAAATCAGCCCTAAAGATTAGAACTAAAGATGGAGACATACAGTCTCTCAATCTCAAACCTGCACAGAAGTTACTTCAAGATGCAGTGGACAAACAGTTAGAGTCTGAGGGTAAAGTTCGTATCATAATACTCAAGGCGAGGCAGCAAGGTCTTAGTACCTATTGCGGTGGTTATCTCTACCACAATGTGTCTCAGCGGAAGGCCTGTAAGGCACTGGTGATTACTCATCATTCTGACAGTACTAGAGCATTGTTTGATATGACTAAGAGGTATCATGAGAACTGTCCTGAGTTACTAAAGCCTCACACTAAATACTCATCTCGCCGTGAACTTACATTTGACGTCTTAGATAGTTCTTATGTTGTTGCGACGGCAGGAGGTGAAAGTATTGGTCGAGGTGAGACTTTAACCCATGTTCATGCTTCTGAAATAGCGTTTTGGTCCAAGTCCACGGCGCTAGAGAACTGGAACGGCCTCACACAAGCAGTCCCAAGCAAAAAGGGAACTGCAATCTTTGTAGAGAGTACGGCTAACGGTGTTAGTGGTGTTTTCTATGATCTGTGGAGAGGAGCCGTCGAGGGTAAAAATGGATACATACCTGTCTTCATTCCTTGGCATTTAGACCCCGACTATCGGGAACCAGTTCCTGAGAACTTCGAACAGACACCAGAAGAGGAAGAACTAGTTGAGAAGTATGGTCTCGATGATGAGCAACTTATGTTTAGGCGACGGAAGATCGCCCAGAACGGAATTGATCTATTCAAACAAGAGTACCCTATCGAGGCTGAAGAAGCCTTCCTCACAACTGGGAGACCAGTGTTTAATCCAGAGACATTACAAGAGTCTCTCAACGATGCTCCAGACCCTATCAATCGACTGGCGCTTGAAGGCGATGAGTGGCTAGAGAACCCTAGAGGCGAACTATCACTCTACAAGAAACATGATGCCGGAGAGAAATATACGATTGGTGCAGATGTCGCTATGGGCGTGTCCGGTGGAGACTGGAGTGTAGCACAAGTCTTGGACTCGAAGAAAAGGCAAGTAGCCACATATCGAGCCAGAGTGCATCCTGACTACTTTGCAGAAGTTCTTTTTGCTTTAGGTACGTTCTTCAACGAGGCTCTTATAATTGTAGAGAACAACAGTCACGGCATACTGACCTGCACAAGGCTCGGTAAAGACATGGCTTATCCAAATTTCTACACTGAGATCCAAGTCGATAAACTTACAGACAAAGAGACCGTAAAACTCGGTTTCACAACAACCTCCAAAACTAAACCACTTGTCATCGATGAACTGAGGGCAACGACTAGGGATGGAACAATCGAACTTAACGATAAAGTCACTATCCGCGAAATGCTTACATATATCGTCAACAACAGCGGCGGTATGGAAGCAGAGAGTGGTTGCTTTGACGACTGTGTAATGAGTTTAGCACTCGCCAATCACATTCACGAAGGTGTCTGGACACCAATAGATGCAGTCGATGAATTTTACATTGAGATGGTTTAGATATGAAATCAGAAGAATTACAAAAACTTGATGACGAAAAGATACTATCAATAGTCGATCAGAACTTGAGACGATCAATAGGCTACTACGATAGTGAACTGTCGAAAGAGCGGCAAAAGGTTATGGACTACTACTCAGCCCATCTACCTAAACCTGCACACGACGGAAACTCTAAGTACGTTTCGCAGGACGTCTACGATGCTGTAGAGTCGATGAAGGCTGCACTACTGGAGACCTTTAGCACAGGTAACAAAACTCTTCGCTTTGCTCCCCAGAATGTGGACGACGTAAAGATGGCTGAAGTCTGCACAGAGTACACAGACTACGTTCTCCATCGGCAAAATAATCTTTTCGAAACTATGCAGACAGTGATTCACGATGGACTGATTGCAAGGGCAGGTATCTGTAAAGTCTACTGGGATCAGAGGACTGAAAGCCACCTTGAAGACATTGAGGATCTCACAGAAGAAGAACTGGACATGCGTCTAGCAGATGAGATGACTGAGATCGAAGAGGTCGAGACAGACGAATACGGAATGAACAATGGTCAACTTCGGATCTACAGAGACGCATCACAGGTAAAAATAGAAGCCGTTGCTCCGGAAGAGTTCCTCATTGAGCCTCAATGTAAATCTTTAGACAGTGCTATGTTTCTGGCTCACAGAACCAAGAAGTCACTCTCAGATCTAATCGAGATGGGCTATGACGAAGATGTGGTCATGGACATCAATGACGAAGATAATGACTTCGACAATGACCCAGAGATCTTATCGCGTTTTAACGAGATCGGTGCAGACCGAGGTTTTAATACAAACAGCAGCCAGAAGATGTCCAGACAGGTGACTGTCGTCGAGGCTTTCATGGAACTTGATAAGTATGGAGAGGGCGTTTGTTCTCTTTATCGTATAGTTAAGTCCGGTGGTACAATGTTGGAGTGTGAAGAGGTCCAAAGATTGCCATTCGTGGCTTTTGTTCCTCTACCTATTCCACACGCCTTCCATGGTAACAACTTTGCAGACAAACTAGTGGCGATACAGAATGCACGTACAGTTCTAACACGCTCCATCCTCGACCACGCTATGGTCACCAACAACCCTAGATATACAGTCGTTAAAGGCGGTCTTACTAACCCACGCGAACTTATCGACAATCGCGTTGGCGGCATTGTCAATGTGACTAGGCCCGACGCAATCAACCCAATGCCTCAAGCAAGTCTCAATCCATTTGTGTTCCAAACGATAAGCATGTTGGATCAAGACAAAGAGGATACAAGTGGCGTCTCTCGATTGTCACAGGGATTAAACAAAGACGCCATCAGTCACCAAAATTCGGCTGCGATGGTCGAACAACTAGCAAGCATGAGCCAACAAAGGCAAAAGATCATTGCTAGAAACTTCGCCAACAACTTCTTGAAACCTCTCTTTCTCAAGGTCTACCAGATCTGCGTAGAGAACGAGACAGAAGAGAAGATCGTTGAGTTAGCAGGAATGTATGTGAATATCACACCCGCACAATGGGCAGACAAGCGTGACGTTATGGTTGAGTTCAACCTCGGCTACGGCGAACAGGAGACGCAGATCACTAAGCATCTGATGTTTCACTCACTGTTCTCTCAGGACCCAACTTTAGGTCAAATGTACGGACCAGAACAGAAGCATCAGATGCTTGCTAAGATCCTCGATATGTCTGGGATCAAGAACGTAGCTGACTTCTTGAAAGATCCGAAGATGATCCCACCACCACAACCAGATCCAAATCAACAGATGCAAATGCAAATGGCGCAGAAGCAACTTGAGATTTCGGATCGTCAAACTCAGGTTGCCGAACAAAAGACAGCCTTTGAAGCAGAGATTGGTCGTATGAAACTCGAACTTGATGCACTCAAGGCAGAGAGAGATTACGCCCTCAAGTCGGACAAGATGGATCTCCAAGAGAGCCAACAACAGCATAAAGAGATGGTGAACCTCGAAGAACTCGAGATCGCTAGAAATGCTGAAGATGTTCGAGCAATAGCAAGCCCTAATGGATAAAGGAACTATGACAACACAAGAAGAGCAAATGATTCAGCAGGGCGATGAGGTCGAGCAAATCTTAGGATCCTCGGCATTCAACGCCACTATTAACGAACTAGTAGACGAGGCTTTCAAAGCATTCGTCAACACAGAACCTCACGAACATGAAAGACGTGAGACTTCATATCGCCACTATCGCGCACTTGTAGACGTGGTGAACCATTTTAAACATAAAGTCGCGGTGCGAGATAGCATCAAAGAGAACGGCGACACTAGCCAAGAAGAGGACTAGCACCATGTCAAACGTGCAAAAGACCGAATCTGAACCTCGCGCACTGGATCTCAGTGACGCGGCTGACGCCATCCTAAATCGTTGGGAAGACGCTGAAAAGCCATCTGAAGACGAAGAAGTGGAGGCAACAACTGAAGACGTCGATGAGACAGACGTAGAAGAAGTTGAAATTGAGGAAGCAGAAGAACTCGAAGACGACGAAGAGTACGAAGCGGACCCTGATGAAGAGGAAGAAACCGAAGACCAAGAAGAAGACGACGATGAGGACGATGAGGAAGACGATACCACTGAAGAAGTGGAAGTCGCCTCTGACGACACAGTTGTTGAACTCAAGGTCAACGGTGAAACCAAACAGGTATCTGTGAAAGACTTGAAGCGACTGGCAGGTCAGGAAGCATCTCTCACTAAAAAGTCTCAAGACTTAGCCGAACAACGTAAAATCGCAGACAAAGACTTTGTGAGGACTACGGTGTCATATCAGAAACTCTTAGAACGCGCTCAAGAGCGATTAAAGCCATATTCCGATATGGACATGATGGTTGCTCAGTCCCAGATGGACACTGAAACATTTGCCCAATTGAGGCAAGATGCGCGTCAGGCCGAAGAGGACGTAAAGTTCCTCGAGGAAGAAAGCAACGCCTTGCTGCAAGAGATGCAAACTCAGCAACAGTCTGCAGTCCAACAAGCCGCGAAAGAATGTATTCGTGTGTTAGAGGACACAATTCCAGACTGGGGCAACGAGATGTATAACGACATCAGGACGTATGCAGTCAAAAACGGCCTACCTCAAAACCAAGTAGATCAGTACACAGATCCAAACGTGATCATGTTGCTAAACAAGGCTCGTCTTTATGATGAAACTAAAGCGACGGCCCAATCAAAGAAGGCTAAAGCCAAAGTGACTAAAAAGACAAAGAAGACCAAAGTTTTGAGTTCTAAGAAATCCCCACCTACCAAAACTCAGATTAAGAAGGCCAATGCCCAGAGGGCGCAGGAAAAACTTCGAAATAATCCAAAGTACGGCGGTGGCATGGATGACATTGCAGATGCCCTAATGGCACGTTGGGAAAGTTAGTCTTTCCACTTCAAACTTTAATTTAAGGAAACTTAATAATGACGACATATACAACATATGATCAGGTCGGGAAAAAAGAGAGTGTGGCCGATATCATCACAGATATAACCCCATTCGATACTCCTGCCATGACCATGTTCAAAGACGAGAAAGTGTCTGCTCGGACATTCTCTTGGCTTGAGGATTCTTTGGCATCTGCCGGAGTCAATGCGGCAGTAGAAGGAGCCTCTGCTTCAATGGCTACTTTAGCCAACGCTGTTGAACGTACAAACAACACGCAGATCCTGACCAAGGCGTTCCAAGTGTCGGCAACTTCAGACGCTGTTGGCACTTATGGCCGTGCGAAGGAAACGGCCCATCAACTTGGTAAAGCCCTCAAGGAAATTAAGCGCGATGCAGAATTTATGCTCGTGGGTGCAGACCAAGCAGCCGTAGCAGGTACGTCAAGTGCGGCTCGTAAAGCACAGAGTGTTATCAACCAGATCTCTACTGTACAAGCAGGTGGCTCTGGTGCCTTGACTGAGGCGATGTTATTGGCTGCAGGTCAAACTGCATACAACAACGGCTCAGACGTAGACACTTTCATGATTAAACCTGCAGACGCTCAAATCGTAGCAGGGTTCTCAGCAAGTTCTGGTCGTAACCGTGAAATTGCCCAAGGCAAAACATTGGTAAATGCGATTGACTTGTATGTGTCTCCATACGGTGAGTACCGTGTTGTTTTGAACAGACACCTAGAAGCCACACATGCCCTATTGATCGATCCGTCGATGTTTAAGACATGTACACTTCGTCCGTTCACACGAACACTCTTGGCGAAAGACGGCGACAGCGACAAGCATTTTGTCGTCGGAGAAATGTCCGTCAAGCACATGAACCACGGCGATAGCGTACAGATTAACGCTCTCACCTAATACCGAATAGAACCTCGGTTCTTGTTGGGCCGCACTAGATCACATGGGTTTTGCTCTCCTTACTGTGTGTCTGGTGCGGTCCTTTTTATTTTCAAGGATGGCCCATGCTACTAAATTCTACAAAAGATAAGATCACTGACCTCACACAGTCCAACACAGATTTCATATTTGAAGTCGGTGATATCACAAGAAAACATACTCAGAACATCTCCCAAACATTCATCGATGATCTGAAAGATGCGCGTAATGAAAGTACTTCTAAGCCTATGGGTGATTTCCATAGAGTTGCATCAATACCGACTGTGGTAGTTGAGAAGTGGATGCGAGAAGGCTTCGACCTCTGGCAAGCCACAGGTAAGGATATCGTCGCAAGATTGAAAAGAGAAAACCTTGATGCGTTCATGGCAACGGATCGGAAGGTTTAACAATGGCAACCCCGAGAACAGGTAAGGCAAAAGTCAAAGTCACAAAAAGTGGCAAACGTGTTTCCTACGGTCAATCGGGGAAAGCGAAAGACGGAGGACCTCGAGTCCGCGCAGGGACGAAGAAGGGTGACGCTTACTGTGCCAGATCACTAGCGCAGAAGAAGAAACATCCGAAAGCCGCAAAGAACCCTAATTCACCTCTGAACTTGTCGAGAAAACGATGGAAGTGCAGTGGTGCCAAGTCAAAGAGGACCTGACATGAGCCTATACGAGAACATCGCTAAACGACGTAAGTCTGGAAAGCCCATGCGAAAGAAGGGCGACAAGGGCGCTCCGACTGACGCGGCATTTCGCAAAGCGGCACTGACTGCCAAAAAGCCTGTGAAGAAAAAGAAGGTCACAAATAAAAAGAAGAAAGTGACTAAATCTAAGAGGTACTAAATGAACAAAGGACAAATCAGGGCGCACTTTAAGGCCCTTCTGAATCGTAGTGACTGCCCTGATGCGCTTGCCGATACTTTTATTGACCAAGCGACGACCAGAATACAAAGAGTACTGAGAACCCCTGCACAAGAGGCTCAACAGAGTTACAATATCTCAGGTCAAACTGGTGAAATCACTATACCTACAAATCTATTGGAAGTAATAAGTGTCTATATGGATGGTGTTGCTGTCACACGCATTCCACATCACGAGATGATACAGGCACAAAAGACTGGGGAACAGGGCATACCGCGACAGATGTGCCGACAAAGAAGTAAGATCCTTCTTCACCCACAGCCAACAACAGGAACAGTATACTTAGACTACTATGCTGAGTTCCCAAGCCTTGCCACCGATTCTGACACCAATGCTCTTACTGCTATAGCCTCAGACATACTTACATACACTGCGCTTTCTTATGCTGCAGATTATTTCATGGATGAGAGATCCGCTATTTTTGAACAGAAGTCAGGACAGTTCCTTGCTGAACTACAAGAACAAAGTAATTCTGCAGAGCAGTCAGGCGTAAGTCAGGTAATGCGACCAACAGTAGTCTATGGAGATTAACAACCATGGCATCATCTTTCTATTCCCAGACCGGAATCTCTAGTACAAACACAGATGCGATTCAATCGAGTACCAATAAAGCCGCTGCTTCAGAAGCAAATGCAGCATCCTCAGAGACAAACGCAGCCGCTTCAGCAACTTCAGCGACTACAAGTGCTACCGCTGCCGCAACATCTGCTACTGAATCTGCTACCAGTGCTACAGCATCTTCTGGCAGTGCCACTACTGCAGCGACCCAAGCAGCATTAGCTACAACAAATGGTGCAGCGCAAGTTGCACTGGCTACAACTCAGGCCGGACTGGCTACAACAAATGGTGAAGCCCAAGTTGCACTGGCTACAACTCAGGCCGGACTGGCTACTACAAACGGCGCCGCACAGGTTGCACTGGCTACAACTCAGGCAACTAATGCTGCCACATCAGCAACAAATGCAGCAACTTCAGCAACTAGCGCGTCTACTAGCGAAACAAATAGTGCTACAAGTGCCACTGCAGCCCAGACATCTAAGACTGCTTCTGAAACTGCAAAGACTGCCAGTGAACTTGCTGAGACCAATGCGGCTACTAGCGAAACAAATAGTGCCGCAAGTGCCACGGCTGCGAATACTTCTAAGGTCAACGCGGCTACTAGCGAGACAAATAGTGCGTCTTCGGCTACAGCGGCGGCTACAAGTGCGTCTGCAGCGTCTACTTCAGCAACTGCAGCGGCTACTTCAGCGACTAACGCAGCAACTTCAACAACGAATGCAGCAACTAGTGAGACTAATGCAGCAACTAGTGCAACCAATGCTGCAGCAAGTGCTACGTCTGCATCTACTGCCCAAACAGCCGCTGAGACAGCAAAGACAGCATCTGAGACAGCAAAGACAGCATCTGAGACTGCGAAAACTGGGGCTGAAACTGCCCTCAACAACTTTAACGCACTTTACTTGGGATCAGCATCGAGTGACCCATCAGTGGACGGTAATGGAGACGCTCTAACTGCAGGGGATCTCTACCACAACTCTACTTCAGGAAACATGAAGTACTATACTGGATCCGCTTGGGCTGCGATTTCACAACTTGGGCCAACAGGTCCGGCAGGTCCGACAGGTTCTGCAGGTGCCGCAGGTGCCGATGGCAGTGACGGAGCCGCAGGTCCTACTGGGCCAACTGGTCCAACTGGTCCAACAGGTCCGGCAGGAGCCGCAGGTGCCGATGGTAGTGATGGTAGTGATGGTTCTGCAGGTGCCGCAGGTGCAGCAGGTCCTACTGGTCCAACAGGACCAACAGGACCTCAAGGAAACTCAGTGACAGGTCCTACAGGGCCTACTGGCCCGACAGGTCCTGCAGGTTCAGACGGCGCAGATGGCGCTCAAGGTCCGGCAGGTCCGGCAGGAAGTACTGGTCCTGCAGGTGCAGCGGGTCCTACTGGGAACACTGGCCCAACAGGATCTCAAGGTCCGGCAGGAGGCACTGGCCCAACAGGACCTCAAGGTCCGCAAGGAAGCACAGGACCTACTGGAAGCACCGGAAGTTCTGGTGGAACTGGACCAACTGGCCCGACAGGTCCGACAGGTCCGTCTGGCATAGGAACAAGTACAAGTTACGGTGGTGTTGGTAGTTATGGATTATTCTATAGGGCAAGTGCAGGTCAAAAAAGCCCCGGTTCAACTACTTCGGGCAGTAATATAGTACCTGCAAACACTTACACACACAGTACAACTCACGGAGGTTACAGCGGTTCGGGTTCGCCTTCTGGCACTTGGCGGTTAATGGGGCAGCATGGATATTATAGCAATGTTAACGCGTTTACCCGTCTGGACATGAACACTTCGGTATATTGCAGGATATCATAATGGTAATTACGATCACACAAGTCCGCAATGCGGCATCACTTCAGTCTGACAACCTCCGTATGGATGTAGAGATTAGCCATCCACAGTACGGATGGATTCCGTACACATTAGATCCAGACGATACAGACACAACCATCGACAACGATGCAGTCATGGCTCTAATTGGATCTAGTTTCACTGCTTATGTAGCACCAACGGCGGACGAAGTAAGTGCAGAACTTGCAAAGGAAGTTAGATCCCAACGCGACTTTCTCTTAAATGAATTGGACGAAATACTGTCTAATCCACTGCGATGGTCTTCGATGTCAAGCGGCGAACAAACTGCTTGGTCAACATATCGTCAGGCTTTGTTAGATGTACCACAGCAGTCAGGTTTCCCTGCGGAAGTTACTTGGCCTCAGAAACCGGACTTATAAGCAGGTCAAAAGGAAGAGCAAAATGACAGCAACTAGACAAAATTGGCAACTATGGACCGCTAACCTACCAGACAATGTTATAGATACTATTGTAACGCTTGCAGGTGATACACAGAAAGCAAAAACATTTGGTGGCGATGACGAAAGTGTCAGAAGTAGTCGTGTTAGTTGGATGAGCCAACATGATTGGGTTAGAAATACTTTATTTGAATATGTAAATCTTGCTAATCAAAACGCTTTCCATTTTAGCATCTATAACAAAGCCGATGTCCAATACACTGAGTACCATGCTGATGAGAAGGGTCACTATGGCCTACACCACGACATTGATTGGAGTAGGTCCGATGGCTTTGACCGCAAACTATCAGTAACGGTTCAACTATCAGACCCATCAGAATATGAAGGTGGCAGTTTTGAATTTACAGAAACTGAAAGCCCTGACGTTGTGTCTTCTAAGGCCAAAGGAACTGTTTTAGTTTTTCCAAGTTACCTTCAGCATCGGGTCAATCCAATAACAACTGGAACTAGGCGATCTTTAGTTGCTTGGTTCGAGGGGCCAAACTTTAGATAAAAGGACCACTTAATGACATCACCTGACGATAGTTGGCACTTATCAAAAAGTGTCCCAATCACCCTCATCATCGGTTTAATCACCCAAGGCGCAGCGATCGTCTGGGTGGTGTCAATGATGTATGGGGACATCGAAAAAAACAACGACAGATTAAGTGACTTAGGCAACCGCCTCGACAAACTAGAAGACATAGTTTTTTCCCAAGCGATTGCGATGGCGCGGATAGATGAAAACATAAAAGCCATTAGGGAAGATGTTCACAGGATGGCTACAAAGGAAAATAACTAGTAAAATGTTAGCGGAATTGGCCGCTTGTAACGCTGCCTTTATGACCGTCAAAAGTTTCCTCCAAAACGGAAGAACTTTAGCCGACTGTGCTTCACAGATCGGGACCATTGTTGCAAGCAAACAGGCACTTGAGGAGAAGGTACACAAAAAAAGAACTGGGTTCATGGCTCAGTTAAAACAAACTCAGGCGCAAGATCTGGAAGAGTTTCTTGCGCTAGAGAAAATCAAAGAGACTGAAGAAGATCTAATCCAAGTGATGATCTACCAAGGTCGCGCAGGTCTAAAAGAGGATTGGATGAACTACCAAGCAGAAGCAAGACGCAAGCGAAAAGAAGAGCGTCTTCGTGCGGAGAGAGAAAGACAAGAGATGATTGAGGCGATTACGATTGCAATGATTGTCCTAGCAGGAATAGCAGCAGCAGGAGCCGTTTTCTACTTCTTCGCCACACAATAAAGGAAAGCATATGATAGCAGCATTGACGGCAGTCTTGCCGAATGTCTTGGGTATTGTCGATAAGATGGTTCCAGACAGAGCAGCCGCTGAACTAACGAAACAAAAGATCGAAATGGAACTGGTAACTGCAGCCAACGAGATCAACAGACTACAGGCAGAGACTAACAAAGTTGAAGCCGGACACAGATCTATCTGGGTTGCCGGATGGAGACCGTTTATCGGTTGGTCGGCAGGTGTCGGGGTCTGTTACTTCTTCTGCGTTCAACCACTTTTGCAGTGGGCGGTAGCGATCTCGGGATCTACCATGGTGCTGCCGACTTTCCCCGAGGACGCATTGTTCGAGATGGTGTTCGCCCTTTTAGGGATGGCAGGTCTCAGGAGTTTCGAGAAGATAAAGGGTGTCGCAAAATGAAAGATAATTGGATCGAGTGTCTAGCACAGATACTCAAGTCAGAAGGTGGCTATGTTGATGACCCACGCGATAACGGTGGCGCTACTAACATGGGTGTCACTAAAAAGACCTATGAAAACTGGGTAGGACGAGAAGTCACTAAAGAAGAGATAAAGAACCTCACAATAGAGGACGTGTCCCCCATCTACAAAGATAGATACTGGGATAAAGTTCGAGGGGACAGCCTTAGTGACGGCTGCGACCTTTTACTTTTCGATCTTGCCGTTCATTCGGGCCCGAGACGTAGTGTAAAGATAGCCCAACAGACAGTCGGAAATGTGGTGGTTGATGGACTCATAGGACCAAAGACAGTCGCCGCTATCAACGCTATGGATCAAACAGACTTCATAAAGAAGTTCTCTGAGAACCGTCTGGAGTTTTACAAGCGTATTGAGGCATGGAAGCACTTTGAGAACGGCTTTAGAAACAGAGTCAAAAAAACACAGATCGCTGCCCAACTAATGGTCAGATAGATCTGTTAGCAACGAAAGGTAAGGTGATCGTATATCTTTCCAACTTTTAGCACTGGTCTCAGGTACACAAGCCCTTTGATCAGTGTTTTTTGCAGCCATATAATATCTTTATGGCTCTATGCCCACTTATTAAGTCTCAAATGTTTGCAATGTTCTCAATGTTATAGTATACCACTGTCGGTGCTTCGGTATCAGGGGGGAACGAGTGTGATCGGTTAATCTGAACAGCCGTTCCCTCCACCGTTTATATGTCAGTCTCTATGCTAAACAATCCCTCTTTGCCTTCTAACTCGGTAATAGAGATTAATGACCAGAACTGGCTGGCTGATAAAAATAGTACTTGATACTCCTGTAGATCTTCGGTCCATTGCCTAATAAACACACGACCATCTCGATCAATGTAAACCTCTATGTCTTCTTGTTCACCATTGGTATCCAGAGCGACAATCTTCTTGTGATTATCTTCGGTTTCTACCGTAAACATTACGTTTATTTTCCTGTTGTACTAAAAGGCCCCAAAGGGCCTCTTGTTTTTTTGGTAAATCCCAAACCGATGTTTTCCCAAAGGTCTTATTGGGATTTCTTTACGCTGCCTCAATGTCTACGAGTTCACAGACGCCACCAACGCAAGCCATTGTCTGACTGCCTTTAGTGTTGTCCTCTTTCTCGTATTCTGTAAGTTTGCCCCAGTCGATGCGACTAGGCATCTTTCGCTTGGCTGCCTCATACTCCATCTCTGTGCAGTCCTGATAAGGAGCCTGTTGGTATGTATGCTCGAACTTTGGCAAGAAAGAGACACCAGACATTTCGTCAAAGTACTTGTAGACAAATGCACCTACCTCTTCCCATTCATCTTCTCCTACATCGACGGTCACTGACGGCTTATGGCAAGTATAATGCCTTTGGTACATGAGCCACATATTTAACTGGTCGATGGCTGTCATATCATGCCGAGTTATAGATCCGACCGGACTCTCTATTGGAAAACTAAAGACAGTCGTTTGATCAGGTTTCATAACACATGGCTCACTAGGTATCCCTTGGTCAATCATGAACTGCGTCAGTGGATCTTTATTGTCTCCACGCACTGTACGAATGTAGAAGTCATTGTATCGAGCGTGAATCCCAGAAGCCGTTTGACACAGTTGTGAAACCGTCCCACTTGGCTTGACCGCTGTGACTGCAGCCGACTTATTGATACCCAACTGATTGGCATAGAACGCATTTGTATCCACAGCAATCTTTCGTAGCATCTGTAGTCGAGAATTTAGGTTCGGTTGCTTACCGTTGGTCAGGGTGTTGTCCATAATCCCAGTCATCGATACGCCTAACAGTGCCTCTTTCTCTGTCGTCTCTTTCCAGATTGGACGGAGGTAGGGGAAGTAGGTGAAGGTTGCTTGGATGGTTCCTAAGATACTGGCCAGTCTAATTTTGCGGCAGATCGAGTCCATTGTGTCAGTCTGGCGAATGCAAACCTCTGTTAGATTGCACAGTTGGTGTGGTAAAAGGGTGATTTCGCTGCAAGGATTGGTGCCATAGAGAGCCTCTGGATCTCGCTTACCATCGGCTAAACACCGATCTTGGACTGCCTTGCGATTAAAGATGCCACGTTCACCAGATCCTGATGCAACTAAAGCATTCCATTCCTCTATGAATGCCTCGTGACTTGGCTTCTCAGAGTAGGCTACAGAGTTATTGGCTAAAGCGAAGTGAGGGTTGTCTTTCCACCACTCGCCACTCTTGGCTTCACGCATTTCAGTGTCACCGAGGTCCGAGAGGCTGATCATGGCTGACCTTCGCACACCGCCGACCACAACTACATCACCAATCTTAGTCATGATGCTATGGACCTCGAGAGGCGTTAGGTTTCTCCCGACTGCACCTTGGAACGTCGTGATCGTATGATCGAACAGATCCACAAGTGGCTGTGGTCCAGACGCACGTCCACCGAATGTCTTTAGTCGGGCTCCTGCAGGGCGAACTTGAGAGATGTTAAACTTTGGTATTCTGCCGAGGTAAAGTTCCTCGATGAGTTGCCTATAGGCATCAGCCCATCCTTCTTTGGAGTCTAGGACGGTGATGATGTTATTTAGGTCTGACTCATAGAGAGAACTTGGAACGCCTTGGAGTTTATTGACGAACTGACTTTCAACGCTGTAGCCGACACCAGTTCCGTTCAATAGGATATATAGGACCTCATCAAAGCATCTATAATGATTGATAGGTGTGTAAGAGCAGTTGTAACCTGCAAGGTGGTCTCGTTCCAATGCAGGACCTGCGGTCATCATCGATCTCATGGATGGCATAATGTCGAGGTTGAGGATGGCTTCCTCTATCTCTTTGTGGACCTCTCTCTTGACTTTATCTCCGACCACATTCGACATATAGCGATCTACTGTCTCAGTCCAAGTTTCCCTACGTCCCTCATCCTCAATCCATCGAGCATATCGACTTGTGTGGATGAACGCCTGATAATCGGTAGGTAGGTAGTTATTCATTGATTTCTTTTCCCTTTAGTTCGTTGATCCGCATTTCGATGTATCTTTTTGCTTTTTCTAAATCTTTGATCTCATCGTCTTTGTATCCTGCGCGGCACACGTACTTGATGACGTTGCCTCGCCAGAACTCGAAGCGGTTTTTTTGGATAAATATGATCGGCTCAATCGGAAACTGAGTGTAATGATCAGGTGCTTTTATATCGTCTTTAGACATTCGGTTGGTATCCTCGGCTTCTCAGGACTCGACCGATGTTTCTAATCGGAGTTCCCATCACCTGTGCAATCTTTGCCCAAGTCATTCCTTGGTTGTGGAGTTCGACAATCCGAGAGCATCTGTCCCTAATCTGCTGACGAGTAGACGCTTTGTTATCTGACATGCGCTCTCTGTCGGCATAGGTTTCTACGTCATACAAGATATTTCTCTCGTGTACCCAAGCGTTACGCTTATGACCGTTGTATCGAGCAAAGCGTTCACACTCTGCCTTGCACATTCTTTCGTACTCGCTCCAGTTGTTGAGGATGTTTTGTTCCATTGTAGTAGTCATGCAGCAGGTTCCCATAGTTTTACCTCACCCTTTTCATCATCCCAATCAGTGGAACGAAGGATCCGAGCAAGTCGCGCTTGAGTCAGCGCATAGTTAAAGTCGAGTTTTTCTTTTTGATAGGCGTTGACGACAAGCCGCCAATTAGGCGACATGCCAAGCACTTTTTCTGCAGTCTTTGGTCCGATCTTTGGACAACCTGCGTAACCGTCCGTAACATCTCCAGTCAGCGTCTGCGTAAAGAATTGCCTATCTGCATCTTGCAGAGAGATATCATGACGCTCGTCGGATTGCGGTCTGTACAGACGACATGGTATAGACTTCATGTCTTTATCGTCAGACACGATGATGGCTTTTGTGCCTTCTACTGAACCCATGATGCCCATGACATCATCAGCCTCGAGACTGTCAATTTGGATGGCCTCATAGTTATCTTTAATCCAATCGATCATCACTGGATAACCAATCGGCTTTCTAGTCTTCTTTCGACCTGCTTTGTAAGTAGGTTCTACCGACTTTCGAAAGTTGTTGTGTCCAGAAAAAGTTATGATGATATCTTCCGCTCGTAACTTGAGTTTGAAGAACTCCATCATTTCGTCGAAGGCTTTCTTAGCCTCTTTCAGATCCGTAGACAGGCTCCAGATGTCTTCTCCCCAGTCTGTCTCAGTTTCACACGCACTGAGTACGCGATAGAGATAGAGGTCTCCGTCAATCAGCAGGGTTGTCTGGTGGAAGGATTTCTTTAAGGACTTCATCGATTTCTCCTTTCGTTTCCATACCGACGTCTGTGATGCACCATCGTGATCCCCAGACGTCCGTATCGACTTTAGTTGTTATGAACCCCTCAGATGCCGCTATAGCAACGTGCATCGCACCCTTCCGAGCAAAGTCAGACTTCACTGTGAATGGGTTACGCCAAGATCTATCGAGAACGATATAGAGGGATACTAGATTACTTAGGTGTTCATCGACATCAGTGTGTGTCACACCAATTTTGTCCCACGGTATGTTCTGCGGCGATGGGGATTTTAAGTCCGAGAGCAACTCCTGCTTCTTTCGCCATTCGTCTAGCGATATTACCGACATTTTCTGCTACCTCATTATTCCGGCAAGCAATCTGCATCTCGTCGTGGATCCACCCCATGATAAAAGCATCGTTGCCGTGTTGTTTCTTGATTTCATCGAAGGTCATCATCACCCACTGCTTTGACACAATGCTTCCGCATGATTGCAAAAGTTGGCTTAGACAGCGATGCTCACTACGGATCTTTAACTTCCGTCCATCGATGCCTTTGATGTACCCTCGTTTATAGGCTTGCTTTAGTCGTTTCTTTAGAGTGGCAAAAGCCGGAACGGCCTTGTCATAGTTTTGCTTTAGTCTTCTTCCGAGCGAGGCGTTACCACCTGCTATCTGTCCTATCAGGGCGTCACCTGCCCCGAAAAGCGTTGCATAGAGCCATGTTTTCGCTTGGCTGCGCGTCTTTAAACCTGCAGCCTTTTGATTGAAGGTGTGGATGTCGCCCTCGAGGATCACCTTACAGTACTCACCGCCATCATAAGGATGGAGATAAGAGGCTAATGCTCTCGCCTCGATGCCTGACAAATCTGTGCCGCACATGACCCAACCTTTAGGAGGACCAAAGAGACTTCTGCACTCTTTGCCATACGCAGATCCGGCGCTAGGCACCTGACCCAAGTTTGGTGATCGATGAGCCGCTCTCGACGAGGTACAAGCGTTGGACACAATAGTGTGTCGTAGTCTGCCGTCGTCACTGACCTTCTTCATCCATGATCCATTACCTTCAGCCAACATGCCGATCCGTTTCTGTAGTAGAAAGAACTCACCTAGTTTCTTGGCTTCTGGGAAGGGAAGGGCGTTTAAGACCTTTTCGTCGATCTTGGCCTGACCGCTGTCTGTCCATTGTTTGGGCTTCCAGTTGTACTTATCCTCGAGGCACTTCTGGATATGCTGACGAGACCCTGCGTTAAAGTAGACTGTCTTGCTTTTGACAAACAGTTCGTCCTTCTTGTATCCGAGTGTCTTGTTGTCTCGCTTTGGATAGAAGTCTTCAGTCACTTCCCACGGTGGAAATAGATCCTTCAGACTATCCTCGATCTCGTGTCTCTTCTGACTCAGTTCTGCGTATAGTTCTGCAGCCGCTGAACCATCAAAGGTCCATCCGTTGCTGCCGATCTCTCTGCAGATCTCAGCCATCCGGTGTTCCAGATGTATCGAGTGTTCGCTTGGCTGTGTCTTCATTAGAGACTTGTAGAGGGTAAGAGTGACTGCAGTGTCTTGGACACAGTACGATAGCATCTCTTCAGAGAACTCTTCCCATCCACCACTATAATCATCCTTGAAGTCAGACAATCGAAGACCCCAAGCCTTCAGACTATGACTGCCCCAAAGTCGCTTTGGAAACTCATCTTGAGTAAAGCCTCTCTCTGCATCCTCAGCAACCAACTCATTCTTAATCAGCCTAGAGAGGACTAAGGTATCCGTAACCGTGCCTGACGGTTTGAAGTCGGGATAGATAAGTTGAATTGCAGGGATGTCAAAGTCGATGATGTTGTGTCCTATGATCTCATCGGCTTCAGCTAACAGTTGGACACCTTCAGCGACATTATCTGGTCTAAAAGATCTAACGTCTTTGTCGTCTACCGACCGCAACACGAGACAGTGCATTCTGTCCATCGTTGGCAGTAGGCCATTGCTCTCTAAGTCGAAGACCCATCTCAACGGTTGTCTCCAGAGCCGCCTATAACACCACGCTCTTTTCTATCTGCTAGTTTTTCAATGTTCATTTTGGCTATGTCGTTGAGAGAGATGTTTAGATCCCTTGATAGGGCGGCAATGTACCAAAGCACGTCACCCAACTCAGCAGCCACAGTCAGTCGCTGTTTGTCGGTCAAAGCAAAGCCTTCGACGGAAACGTGTTCGTCCCTCATTATTTTCTTCAGAGCGCCACAGACCTCACCTGCCTCATTCGCCAATCCGAGGGCAGGATAGATGATTTTGTCACGATAGATTGCTGTCTCGGCTGTGTCCGCCTGATATGCGTTCAAGGTGTAGTTATCAAATTCTGACGGTCTCTTTATCATTTCACTGCTCTCCAGACTTTTTGATTTCTTCCGCGAAAGTTCTTGCGGACCCCAACACACTCAATGACACCATCGTCCGTGAGTTTCTTGAAACTTGATGTGACTGATCCATAAGGCATGTGTGGTAACTTTTGCTGTATCTCAGAACTGATGATCCCTCGATCACCTGCATCCAAAATTACCTTGAGGATCTGTCGCTCTTTTTTAGAATGGTTGACTGAATGATACGCTTGAACAGACGTTCTCAACGTGTAGTCGAGATAAGCATCAGCCATCTTATTGATTTCAGCGTTACTCATTACCAAGGGCAACTCTGATTGTTGCCAGTTCTTTAAGTCGTTCATTAGTTTGCTCCTGTTTAAAATGGGCTAAAATCTTCTACCGACACGAGACGCCCTTTTTCTCTGTCGTACTGGAGTTGATCTGCAGGACCGACTTCGCCTGTGAAACGGTTCTTGAGGACAACGAGATTTCTTAGACCTGCCGTGGGATCCTCTGGATCAACTTCGAGCCCGATACATCCGTCACTCAACTGAGCGATAGAATGCGAGGATCTGAGTTGTGCGAGAGATACCTTGGCACCTCCCTCGTGGCCTGTGTCGCCACTCGGACGACGAAGGTGAGACACAAGGATCAACGCTAGGTCTAACTCACTACAGAGAACACGAAGGCGGTGGATGATTGAATCTACAAGAGTACGTTCATTAGTCGTCTCTCCAGTAAGGCCACTGATTAATATCGATACGTGGTCTAACACGATAACGTCACAATTAAGCCCATGCTTCATGTACCTGATGCGGTTCTCGATGGTGTCCATGTCTGTGGATCCGAAGTGATCGAAGAGGTATATCGGACCTTGGGAGAGAAGGTCTTCAAAGCCATCTTCGATCTCTTCTTTGGAAGCAGCGTCATCATCGATCACAATGTTCTTGTTGATGTGGATGCCTACCAAACCTTGGGAGGTTCGCTTGGTAGACTCTTCCAACATCATCATGCCTACAGTGAACCCATCAGAATGGATCTTATAGGCGAACTCTCTGATCAATGTGCTTTTGCCGACACCGCTTCCGGCTGCCAACGTGATCAGTCCTGTTCTGATCCCCTTGAGCATTTCGTTGAGTTTTGGATATGGATATTTGATTGGTGACTCAGCGTCTTTGACAGCGATGGTGTCTCTAAGATCTTCCATGCTGACGATGCCATCTGGTCTGTAACTTTGAGCCTGATGGATCGCCGTAATTATTGCGCCTGACTGTCCCTTCAAGAGACACTCGTTTGGATCTTTATGGGGCAACACGGCAATCTTTGTTTTGCCTAGTGGCAAGACTTCGGCACATGCTTTTGCACTGTCGATCCCTGCCTCATCCTGATCAAACATCAAGATAATCTCTTCGAAGTTGTTGAGGTAGTCGAGTGCTTTCAGTAAATGCTTCTTTGCTGACTGCGCCCCATGAGGAAGTCCGACTGTTGCAAATTTATTACCTTGGATCATCGAGACGGTCATGGTGTCAATTTCACCTTCGCAAACCACGATCTTCTTGCCTGACGACCACAAGTGTTGAGCGTAGAGACCCATCTCTTTGGCTTTGCCCACTGTTGAAAACTGTTTGTCTTTAGTCCTGATCTTCTGCGCGACTGGCTTACCTTGCCTGTCCTTGTAGGTGGCGATCTGAACTGATTGTCCTTTGTGTAGACCAACGCGATAGTCGAACTTACGGCAAGTCGCCTCGTCTATCTGTCTGGCTCGTAACTCTTTGAACTCTCCGCTTAAGAGTTCTACACCCTCCTCTATCACCTTTACGGAGTGGTAGTCGGTGTCTCCATCGCCTGACGTGTACGTCTCGCAACTAAAACACCACATCGATCCATCTGTATATAGCGAGTTGGCGTCACTCGAGCCGCACTTGTCACACGGCTCATGCCGCACGAAGTCGGCTCCATCCGTTGATGGCTCCATAGTCATTCTCCTGTCTGTAAGTAAAAAAGGAGCCGTCCTAAGACGACCCCTTGCTCTCGCTTGATTGGACACACTCGGCTATCCAGTCATCTGGAATGACCTTATGCGCCCATCGGAAACCATGCTTTTCGCAGTAGTCGGCGTAAGTAGTTTTCGATCCCTTGTAGAGTTTGGCTCTACTGTTTGAGAAGACAAAACGAATATCGATATCAGGCTGTTGATCACGAATAAGCAAATGCTTGGCTCGATCTGCAACTGCCCAGATACCTTTACTTTCTAAATACCAATAGCCGTTTTGCTTCGGGAGTTTGAAGTCAGGCGTGTACTTCGCGTTCCTCGAAGGGACGACATACTGGATCTTGTCGGTCTCATATAGAACTTCGATCTTGTGGGATCTCAACTGTTTAGCAATAGTTTCCTCAAGACCCGACCGATATCCATTAGCCAAGCCTCGATAGAAAGATCTGTTCCTTCTAGGTAAACTAGAAGTCATCATCATCTAGTTCATCTACTGGAGTTCCATTTGCTGATGACCATTCGCCATCATTATCTTCTATGGAAAACTCTCCATCTTCAACAGCATCAAAGCCTCCTCCGTCGCCAGAAAAGCCGTCAACTACCTTAACCAGTTGTACCCGATCAAGAAGTAATCCGACGCCGTTAGTACCGCTAACGCTATAAATGTTTAGGATACCTGCAGCCTTCAATCTGGAGCCGCCATTGACTCGAGGCAACTTCTCCGGAGTAATCACTTGACCATTTGAGTCGTAGTATTTCGGTTGATATTTACTTTGTACTTTGAAACTGACTTGTCCGGTCTCGTCGTCTTTGGAAAACGCAAACTTAATATTCTTCTTGTTACCAAATGCGTCTGCAGCCGCCTCCCTCATCATTTTCATGAGAGGCTCGGCTTCCTTGGGTGTCATTAACAACTCTGTTTTGTACTTTGGGTTGTCCTTGTCAAACGCTGAGTCTGGAGTGTTCAGATGCGGATATTTCGCAGTTCCTACAGCCGTTTGGAATGGTGTTACTTTTGGCATACTTTTGTCCTTTTAGAAAAAGGGGCGGACCCCAGTTACAGAAGTCCGCCCCAGACAGGGAGAGATAAAAAGAAGAAAGACATCGCTTCCTTCAAGAGGGGGACATAAGTACTAACTAAAACAAAAGTCGCTGTTTTTAATTTGCTCCAGATCCAAGGTTCCTTTTTCTGGGATCTTATGCTCAAAGACATGCGCCGGATTGTTCAACTGATTCCTGATCTCATCCTCAAACTTGTCGAACAGACAGTCCTCTGAATACATATCCACGAGAGTTGATCTTACAGTGTCGTAAAGATCCCAAGCGTTGCCACTGACTGAAAATGAGTCATGGATCATGAAAAAGTCTTCCGCTGTGCCATCGTCGATCATCCGACACACAACTTTATGAACGTGGGCGCTGTCGCAGCCATGGATGAAGTTGGGCGCGATGGCATTTGTCGCCTTTTTGACGTCCGCTGCATCCAACTCCTGACTGAGGCTAACTTTAGTTCTCTTGCGCTGCTTGATTGCTCGGTCATACAAAAAGATCTTGATCTCTCGACGTCTGGTCTTTCTGTAGTCTTGTACAATCGGAAAGCCGCTCGGAGATGTCCACTTGACCGCCTTATTCTCTCGCGCCAAGACCTCCGTGATGCCTTGGAGATACTCCATAGCGCCAGAGACCTTCGGTAAGGTCTTCTGGATCGCTTGGTAACTTACGTTGGCAATGAACCTAGCCGCCTCGAATTGACCTTGCTCTGTCGGCGCTATTGGGTGCTTATCGATTAGTTTGTAGGCGACTTTGCGCTGCAAAGGCTTCATAAGATCTTCGACGAATTGTGCCGCCATGCCCACTGGCTTCGAAGAGTAGCCAAAGGTCATTGTTGCTCGCTTCAGAACGGATCTTGTGATGCCGTAGTCGAGCCAGACGCGACTTAGTTTTCCGACTGTCGAACTGTCCTTCCGTTTAGCGTTAAACTTCACTTTGCTCGACCGCTGCTCCTCAAGGATCTTTGTGACACTCTCTGCATTACTGGCGTAAATGTCTGCCACGGTCTTTGACGGTACAAGGTTGACCAATGCTCCTTCACGCTGACTGCGGTTTAGGCATGAGTAGTGCTGAACGCCACTATTAGTGCCATCCATGGCGATGGGCACATAGCAAACAAAGTCTTCACCTTCCTCAACCCATCGAGCATACTCTAGGGCTGCGGCAACGAATTGGAACGGCTTGTCTGCTTTACTCCAAAAGTCATAAGATTGCTTAAAGTCCTTGGCTATTGAAAGAATGTTGTCGTGGTTGTCTTGGACCCACTCGACACGCTCGTCCAAGGGTGCCTTGCTGATCTTATCGAAGTCTCCGACGTTTGCCAGATGGATCATCAGCCAGTAGGCATTGTTGCCCTCGACTCTGTAGCCTCTGTAGTAGGTAAACAGCGCCTTGATGTGATCGTCACGAAAGTAGTTGAACGACGGAATGCTGTATATACGCCCTCGAAAATCAAGGTTCATCGGCAAGAAGAACTTATCGTGGACCGCTAGTTCATGCGCTGTCTGAAGATCCTGTCTCATGACCTCCGCTGCGCCCTTGACCTGCGTCACCAGTTTCTGGTGCCTACGGATGTCGGCTTTGATTTCCGCGATGACTTGCGGCTCCAACTCTTGCCAGTTCTCCGGCATCCGTGGTCTCTCTGGTAGATCTTGAGTCGGAAACTTGCCCAACTGTTTACGCTCGTCCCAACACCACTGGACAACCTCCAGAATGGCGTCATTGATTGCGAGTGGTGTGGCTTGGATAGCGTTGACTGCTCGGACGTAATCTGGAGTGCCTTTCGTAAACTGATGTCGAATTGTATTCTCTTGCTCTATCGTTGGCGACCTCACCAACTTCACACAACTCGAAAGAAACTCATCGTGATAGGCACCAGTATCAAAGTCCGTCCATGGGTTTGGCTCTGACAGCATCGGTTTAAATATGGGTGCCATCCAACTTAGGTATTTTTCTGACTTCTCAAGTTGCTTCTCGGCTGCTTCCGTGAACTTCAGCCGAAGCATCGTATTGTTTTTGCCTTCGATCTCAAGTGACTTGTCGAACACATGAGAGCACTCAAGCACAATCGATAGAACAGGAGCCGCAAGTTTGGTCCGTCGTTCTTTGATTGACTGACGCTCGGCCCTTGTCTTTGCAGTTCCAAAGTTCATTGATCGAAAGCCATTTTTCTCCGCGATAATGCGTAAAGCCTTCAGTCTGTACTTTGGACTAGAGTGTGCCGTTGTCACCTGATTGATTATTCTTTTGTTGGTGTTGCGTGGCTTTGGGCGCTCTAGTCCTGCTTTGGCTGCAATGTCTATGGCTGTCTGATGTTCCTGTTTGTCGTGCCATAGCAACTCGTTCTTTAGTAACTCTTTCTCGATCAGTTCGCCAATCGTTTGGGTTATTTGGGTGACTGTGGACACCTTCAACACCCCATTAAAAGAACACATTAGACCAATGTAAGCCAAGATATCTTCTTCAACTGTAGACAACTCTTCGACCCAAGTTGGAATCCGTCCCTTAGACTTCCTGCCTTCTTTAAGTGCCTTTTGTATGCCTTCAGTGACTTTGGGCATTGCTTGTTTTAGGTGGTTGAAGTGGGAGGGGCTATCTGTGACATCTTCGGAGCCCTCGTGCTTGTCTTTGTATCTTTCGTTTCCTTGGTCTCTCATAGATGTTTCGTAGGCGGCATTAGTGTCTGTAGTGGTCATGCGTCTGCTTTCCCTTTGTCTTTCTAATAGGGGGACAGATGGTGCGCCCTAAGTGAGACGCACCTCTTGTCGAAAACAAATGTGAATTGATTGCCTGTCTAAAGTACACGCCCTTTAGTTAGGCGCTTTGTCTGCCTCGTGGTGCCTACTTTGTTTTCAGTAGTTCACCTATTTTTTCGTGAGAATTACTCAGGTAGTTCAGGTTATATTTGTTGGCTAAATGCGTGACGAAGTCTGCATACCCCAACCAACATTCCACAACTATCTCAGTGGCTTGGATGCTCCGGTGCTTTTGTTTATTACGCTTTATATGGATCCACCCTGCGTCTCCTGTCTCTTTGACCATGGTGTCCATCGCGGCTCGAGAGGTGCCTAGTAGCTTTTTAGTGCTACTTACGTTTGCATAGTTATCGTCCAGATGAGCGACGATTGTATGCATAAGAAACCTACGACGCAAAGAAGTCGACATAGAGTATTCTTGTATCTTTAACAGTTCCGCACTATCGATCCGTCTTCCACCTTCGCTCAGTTCGATTTCATAAGCCGCCAAGCGTCTGGCATACTCGAGCCGAAGCGTGGATCGTGCTCCTTCTAGATTATTTCTCATGTAAAATTTTCTCCCAGTAGTGTAAATATGATATAAAAACTTCTCTTTCTGTCCATGCGTAGTCACTATGCACCACCAGACATTTGTGCCGCGATTGCTTGTAATGCGCTTGGCTTGGCTTTGATGTACTTGCGCGTCGTTTTCTCTGACCTGTGGCCCAACATAAGACCAATGACAGCAGAGTTGGCCTTGATGTCATTAGCCATCTTGGTTGCTGCCGTATGCCTTAGAGTGTGGAACACATAGCGCGGATCCCTGTGCAGCAAGTCGCGCCTCATGCGTCCCCACGCTCGATAGAATCGCGTGTGCTCGAAGTATCGCGCAGGTAAGAAGTCGAGTGCTGCCAAGGCGTCATGCGCTCTCTTGTTCAATGGAACGTACCGCTCGTCGCCGTTCTTGGTGTCCTCCAGATGCACCCAGTTCGCTCCGGTGTCGTCTTGCTCGAGGCTGTCCCGAGTCAATCCGGTGATCTCACCAAGGCGCATTCCAGTCTGGTGTCCCAACACGATAAAATGGGCCATGTAGGCGTCGTCAGTGCCTTTGAAGTAGGCCTCCATTCGCTCCAGTTGCTCCTCCGTAAAGAAGAGAGGCCGTGCGTTGGTCTTGGTTGCCCTCCACGTAAACTTTGGCGCGTGTGTTATGTGCTCCTCGTTCACTGCGTGACCAAAGACGCGAGTCAACATGGCTGCGTAATGGTTGACCGTGTTATCCGACAGCCCCTCCTGCGTAAGGCTGTCAAAGAAGTCGTGGATGTTGTGAGGCTTAAAGTCGCCAAGATCCCGAGTGCCGTAGTCTCTGAAGTTGGCGAACTTCTCCGCCTTCCTAACAGACTTCCTGCGGTGATCATCTGTGCCGCTCCAAAGTCTGTGCTGCTCGAACATTACGAAAGTTAAAAAGTCATAAGTCATGATGTCACCTCCGCATTTCTCTCGAGATAAATTTCAATTTCGCTTCCATCGTCTAAAGAGAAAGACTTGGTCTCCCACCCTACGACCTTTGAAAGCGGCTGTCCGTATTCGGTCTTCATGACTTTGCCGTTCTTGTGCTTCAGTTGCTCTTCGACTGGCTGTTGGATTTCCACATTTATCTCGTAGTAAATGCTGTCCTTAAACCAATCTAAATTACTTTTCATTTCCTCTTGAATGTACTTCATCAAAGCCTTCTCAAGGTCGTACATGCCTAACTTGATGTGCATTATTTTCTCTCCTGTTCTGCGACGGCTGCCGCTGCTATCTTTGCCATGTGTCGGATCTGATGCTCTGCATCGATGATCGACTGCTGTTCGGCCTTTGGGTTTTGCAAGACCATGATCACAATCTCTGCGACCGTCTCCCAAGACGGACACAGATTGACTGTTGTGACTGGCTCGAAGCCTTTCAGTTGAATACGGCTCATGATGTCTCTCCCAGTCCGTCACATTCACCACTGCAAGACAGCGCATGGGCGATACATGCGGAATACTCTGTCAATGCTTCGTTGACGTCCGTTGTACTTTCGACCTGCAATCCATAGCGGACAGCGTAGCCATCAAAAGTCCTGAACAACTCAACGCTTATCGCGTCGTTGGTCGTGTCGTTTTTTGCGATTAGTTTAAGCATATTAGTTAACTCCCATTAATGCAGCGCCAATCCACAGACTGGCGTAAAATGTACCGAAGATGCAGAGGGCGCCGATGACGTCCCCCACGATTGCAAGTGCTTCACGACGCTTCATGATGTCGCCTCCTTTTCCATGCCACAGATGATGTTCGCCATGAATGACCAGTAGCCATCAATGACCTTGTCTTGGAGTTTGTCGCTTGCTTCTGGATCGATTGAGCCAAACTCAATAGCCATGTCGATGATGTCGCCATTATAACAGGCGATTGGGAGAGCCAGACCAGACAGCCAGTCTGCTATCGCTTTCTGTTTGCCAACTTGAGCAACTCTCCATCCGTACTCTGAGTTGAGCCGCTCGAACAGACGCTTGATCTTGGCCTCTCTCGTGGGCAGTTCGTTGCCGTCGTGATCTGTTAAGGTGTCGAGGATGTAGGCCTGATAGCGTGGCTTATAGACTGTGTGGTGTACCTTGCCGCTCATGACTGCACCTCCAGACCAAAGGTCCAGTCTATGGACTGTCGGAGGTCATTCTTGAGGGCAAAAGACTGGAACACCCATCCTTCGCCATATTGCTTTCCTCTGTACTTGTTGGCATATGCCGGACGGATGAAGTTGCCTTCAGCATCTTGGAAAAAGTACGCTCCGAGGTGGTAGCGTGGATTGCCGTTCACGTCGTTGTTGATGCGAACTGCTTGGGCCTCTAGGCTGTTGGCCATGGCCTCTACCGCTGCTTTCTTTTCGACTGCTTCAACGGCTTCTTTCTTGACCTCCGAAGATAACATTGAAGGATCATTCAAAGACTTTAGAACAGCCCTAAGTGCCTCCGGTGATCCGTCAGTCGGGACGATGATATGATGCTTTGTGCGCCACACGTCGCCATAGTATTCGTGATTAAATGCTCTAGTATAGCCTTTGAAGCCTTCTTCCCAAACGTCCACGACCTCCGAACGTTCGTAAGACCCAAAGACGTCAACCCACTCGTCACCTTCGACGCCATAGTTCAAGATTAATGTGTAGTATTTAGTTTCTTTAGACATATGTTCTCTCCTTGTCTGTCTTGTTAGACGAGGATGTCGGAACTTTATGTCTACTGTGGCCTAGTGGCCTGAGTCGGGCTGTGTGCCTCTGCTTGGTGCTTTCGGTGGGGAGTTACAGTCCCCTGCCACACCTTGCGGCCTGTCGCCCTATCAAATGTAAACCAAGGCCCCAACGCCTCGTTAGACCCTTAATGAATCAACGGACATCCCCTGTCAACCCCTTGCCAGTCAATTAGTGACTGAAAGAGACAATAGAAGACCTTCTGTCCCCCTATAGAAGCAGAAGAGCGGTGATCACTGCCGACGTCTGCACTATAGTTGACTGAGGAAACATCCTCCTCGACCACACAAAGAACACAAACAAAAGAACTTGAGTGACCTTAGTCTCTATAGACGGAGGTGCTTGAGGCGCGAGAGTCGATCCCATGAGCCGAGGCCCAACCCTCGACCATCAGGTGATCCTCTCGCAACTAATAACACAGACAAAAGATCGGGAGTTACTAAAGATGCTGAAGAAACTGAAAGAGATTATGTGTCGCCTCATCGACGGACTAAGGAAGATCGTGAGTAGACTTGTCGGCGCTTGTGTTGCCGTGTGGATCTGGTGTTGGTCTTGGCTCCCGAAGTCGGGCTGATTGTTCTAGTGTTTGGCTGTGTCGTGTGGCATTGGCTGCGCTTTGTGTTCTATGAGTCGAGAGAGGGCGAGAGACGGAGGCACGAGAGGCGACGAGAGAGACTGAGGCATCGTGGGCCACCTTGGAGTGATCCTGAGGTCTGATGAGGCTGTGAGTGGCTGTGGTCCCTATCTGTATCGAAAAGAAAATGACCCTCGCCGAATAAGTTTCACTAATGGCGCTAATGTCTAGCGATGCAACCATTGCATCCCCCCCAGTATCGTTGGGGATATTCTGTCCCCTGTCAAAGAACACCAGTAAAAACAGTGGCTTAGTGGATCGACCTAAGAAAACTTAGGTTCCCTAGCCGAAATCAACCCCCACGCACCAACGAAAAAGATCAATTTCAAAAAGTAGACTAAAGGTCGGCGTTGTTGTTGTTGTAGTCCGTCTCTTTAAAGCAGCGGCTACTTTTGAAAACAAAAGGAACTTTAAGATGGGCTTAGAAACAGCAGCCACTATTGACCAACTGAACACGTCGAACCCTGTCGCCACAGACGGCTTGGGGCAAGCAGACGACCACATACGTCTCATCAAGTCAGCGGTAAAATCCACGTTCCCCAACGTCACCGGAGTAGTCTCTGCGTCACACACAGAACTAAATAAAATCGACGGATACACAGGTAGTACAGCAGAACTTAATGTACTCGATGGTATCACAGCGACTACAGCCGAACTCAATAAACTTGATGGCGTCACTGCGTCTGCAACAGAACTCAATAAGGTAGACGGACTGACAGCATCTACAGCCGAACTCAATAAACTTGATGGTGCTACAGCGACAACCGCCGAGTTAAACTATGTGGATGGTGTTACTAGCAACATTCAGACACAGTTAAACTCAAAGTATGTAGCAGCAACTCAAACTACAGGTACATGGCAAGCAGGTACAGGTGGGACAGCTAGTTTAGTTACACCTGCAAATATAAAGGCTGCCATTATTGCCTTAGAACCAAGTTCTACACCTGCCTTCACATCTCAGGTTGCTTTTACCTCTAATGTCACCTCTGCAACACACGGATTAGGGGGATTACCCTCACGTTGGGAAGTAAGTATTGTATGCACAACGGCAAACTTAGGCTATGCTGTTGGAGATGTTATCCGCTTAACTTCACACAACGAGGGTAGTGGTGCCCGTGGTACTACTGTGTCTGCTAACGCCACACAGATTACAGTAGCTGGATCCTCTGTATTTCTTCAAACAAAAACAGGCTCTGGGGTTGCAGCACTAACAAACGCTAGTTGGGATCTTATTTTTGAGGCTTGGACATAGTGACGAATGGTCGAGCGCGTTAGAACATTTTTAGATGACTGGCTCATATGGCCTAGAGGCATGATGATCGCTTTTACAGTCATGTCGTGGAGGGTGGTGGAGTGGTTTATGAACCTACCGGACCCTACGACACAGCAGTCAGCCCTAGTATCAGTCGTAATGGGATCCGCTACAGGAGCCTTCGCCATATGGATGGGAAAAGAGGCATGAGTCATGTTTAGTGCAATAATCTTCGCTTGTTCGCTCCATGTAAGCGAATGTCAAACCATATCACACCCAAGAATATTTACAGATAAAAAGGCGTGTATGGACAGTCTTAGCGTTGGTGTCGTGGATGTCCAAATGCAAGGATGGCGGATCGAGCAATTTACTTGTTACGAGTGGGCAGAGGAAGCCTAGCACATAAAGAAAACTATTAGAATGGAGGAGGGTGTAGTGCCTAACTTACCAGTCCGAGGACTAGGTTCTGTAGGTGTGGTCACTGACGTTGACCCCTACAACCTACCGATCAACGGCTTCACTCGAGGCAAGAACGTCAGATTCCACGAAGGCAAAGTGACCCACGGTCCAATCTTCAGAGACGTCAGTCCAGCCAGTACAATAAGCAACCCAATTTTTGCCTATGGCATACAGTCAGCCACAGGTTACGATACTGTCCTGTTGATCGACGATACCTTCCAGATCAAAGAGTTGAGTAATGGTGTGTTTACGACACGACATGCAGCCACTACGCAATCACCTCTACATGAAGTAACAGCGACAACTTTAGCAAATGTCATCTATGTAAACCGCAGTGACCAGATCCCTTTGCATAGGACTTCTAGTAACTCTAGTTTCACAAACCTGCCAAACTGGCCTTCGACATACAGAACAAAAGCCCTCAGATCTTTCGGAGACTTCCTGATTGCATTGAACACTACAGAAGGCGGTGTCGATCATAAGAACAGGGTCCGCTTTAGTACTACAGCATTGTCGAACAGTGTCCCTACTACTTGGGACGAAACAGACACTACAGAGTCTGCAGGTTTCAACGACCTAGTACAGATGAAAACATCTATAGTCGATGGAGCCACTTTAGGGTCCAACTTCTTGATCTACTCGTCTGACCAAGTGTGGATGATGGAGTTTGTTGGTGGTTCGTTCATCTTTAACTTCCGCAAACTATTCGACGACGCAGGGGTTATGAGCCAAAACTGTATAGTTGAGGTAACAGGCAAGCACTACGTTTTCGACTTCGATGACATCTATATCACCGATGGCAACACTAGGCAGTCTATCTGCGACGGTCGGGTCCGAGACTACATCTTTAACGGCATTGACTACAACAAGCGTGACGAGTGTTTTGTGTTACATAACGCTAACCTTGAAGAGGTATACTTTTGTTATCACTCAGGCGACGATCTTGCTGTTTTCGAAGACGGAGACAAGTGTAATCGAGCGGCTGTCTACAACTACAAAGAGGATACTTGGACCTTCCAAGATTTACCTAATGTGGTGAGTGGAAGTATTGCCAACATTTCGTCAGCGGAATCCTATAGTTCAGTCGATTCTGGCATAAATTATGCTAACTCAGGTGGTACTTACTTGAGCCAAGAGTCTGAGTTTAAACGTCATGCACTTATGGTTTCCAAGTCAACAACTGGTGTCTCTAGGTCTACAATGTACGGTCTCGATTTGCCGGACCTTGGGTCTTTAACTGAGGCGGCAGATACTACCGTGAGTAAACCTGCGTTCTTAGAGCGAACAGGTATAGATTTAGATGAGCAAGGGACTCCGCTCTCAGGCTACAAAGTGATCAATGCGTTTTATCCTCAGATGAACACACCTAATACAGATGGTAACTTTGAATTTACATTTGGAGCGGCAAATATACCGACGAACACTCCAAACTATGAGTCAGCAATAACCTTTGACTCGAATGTAGAGTACAAAGTCGATACTCGGATCTCAGGCAGATACCTCAGTTACAAATTAGCATGTCCTACTCTCAAGGACTTTGCGTTCTCTGGTATGGACTTGGATGTGATTGTCACAGGCAGGAGGTAGTTAATGGCTCTTTCCGACTTACTTAACGTCTTGGTCAAGAATTATGTTCGAAGGCCAACGCCAACAATAAACCAAGATCAACTAGGTCCTTACGTCCAAGATCAACTCCGAGAAATAGAGTCGTCAATAAGGACACTAACCGATGCAGCAATAAGTGTAACAGATCAAGAGCCTGAGTCTAAACGCAAGGGCATGGTTCGATACGCAATATCGCCATGGGATCCCCTCAGTAACGGTTACAGTGGTTTAGTTGTTTACAATGGGACTAACTGGACAGCCGTATAGAGGTAAACAAATGCAGCAAGACTTACAAAGACGTACATCAATCATGGCTTTTCAAAAGATGATGTTTCATGGCGTTCAAGAAGGCTACATTGAAGACATTACTGATCAAACAAAACTCAATCACTACTTTACACCTACGGATAAAGACTACGGCTGTTCAACTTATGCACGAGAATTGTTTATGCCTAAAGGCATGATTGTAGTCGGCAAATTACACAAGAAAGCACACCTGACATTCTTACTTAAAGGCGTGATTGTTGTTGTATCTGAAGATGGCGGTAAGAAAAGGCTACATGGCCCTGTTACTTTTGTATCCCCTGCTGGAGTTAAACGTGTCTTCTACATTGAAGAGGATGCACTACTCACAACAGTTCACCTTACAAAAGAAACAGACGAACAAAGCCTCGATAAAATTGAAGACGAGGTTATTAGCCCAACATATGAGGCCATGGGCCTAGAGGAACCAGACCTATCAGGTTTAGACAAGTTCCTATCACAGAAATAGAAGGAATAATTATATGTCTTTTGCAATAATAGGCGGTGCAATCATTGGCGGTGGAATGGGACTTATGGGTGCCAACAAGCAAGCCAAAGCCATGGACAGAGCCAACGCCGCCAATATGGCATCGTTCAATATGTACAAACCATACGTTGAGCCTAACCTAAAGGCTGCAGATGCTGCTTTAGGCGGAGTACTAGAAACAGGTAACTACCAAGGTCAGACTTACGCAGGACCTAATCAGTTCAACAGAGGCACAGCCAACCAAATGGGCCAGTTTGGTCTTGGGATGCAGAACAGTGGGTCCAATATAATGGGCCAGACAGCCGGATTCGGACAGAATGCTAACGATCTCTACGGTCAGTACATGGGAATGGCTGATGGTGCAGGTCAAGACCGCATGGCGACTGCAATGGACTACGCAAATAACAATGTAGACGCATTAGCAAACGTAGCCCTCCGTGACAGCCGCAGAGGTCTGGACGAGAACCTCCGTCAAGGCAACATTTCAGCCTCTGGAACCGGAAACATGAACTCAAGTCGTGCAGGTGTGGCTGATGCCATCGCTAGACGTGACTTTGACGACCGTGCAGCCGATGTACGCACAGGCCTACAGAACCAACTGATCGATAGATCCCTCCAACAGCAAGCACGGCAGTTCTCAGACCAAGGCGATGCACTAAATGCAGCCGGAAGGGCTAACCAGAACATCATGGGCGCATACGGCATGGGCCTGAATACCATGGGTGAAGGTGCTAACTTCGGTATGAACGCCGGAAACTTCCTACAACAGCAAGAACAGAACCGTTTGAATGATGATCGTGACAGGTTCGAGCGTGATCGAGACTTTGAGTTTGATATGCGCGAGAGGTACGGACAAGGCATACTTGCCCAAGGTGGAACAACATCAAATACATACAAGCCAAACCTTGTAGACAAGGGACAAGCAGCCATGGGCGGTGCGATGTCGGGTATGGGCTTCATGAACAAATATATGCCCAGATCAGGTGGTTTTGGCGAAAGTCAAATGTTTAACCCCCTATTTGGCGGTCAAGCAGGGCTAGGGATCGGAGGTAACTAAAGATGGAATGGGAAATAATTAGCCAGAACCCTAACTTTATGTCTGCTCTAGCCAATGACCCTAGAGTCGGGCCAGATCCGAAAGCATGGTATAGCCGTCTTAGACCAGAAATACAAAAGTCATTGGCTGAGTCTTTTATGCCAAAGTCAGGTACAGTTGCAGAGCCGATCCTAAACCCGAACATGGCCCAGACAATAAGTCAGATTAACAGACCTGCTTTAGATCAGGTTCAACCCCTTGTTGCTGCAGATAATGGTGTACTAGCAGGTGGCTTTAATGCCGATGGCGTTGCTATTGGTACAAACATGGAAGCCGACGTAGACCCCAACAAAGGTTTCGTACCAGTCACAGTAGGGTCTGGAATGAGTATGGGTGTCGTCATGTATAATCCAGAAACTGGCGCGGTCATGCCAGTAGAGGGTAATAATGTTAGCAATCTAATCGCTCGGAACCCCAACGTCCAAAACATTGCTATGGAGGCTTACAACAACCGTGTAAATGCTCCAGTACTAGAGGCCAAAAAAAACCTTAACACTGCCCAAGGTATCATCGATGCCACAGATGGTCAGGTAAGTGGTCCTGTCCTTGAGCAGTACACAGATGCTAAACGAAATCTGACTGAAGCCCAGAGACGCGCTATGTCTAACATGTCTGACCCTTCAGCCGTGGACATAGCAGCTAACAGACCGTCTTACGAAACTCCAGTTCTATCAGGTCTCGAAGAGTTTGAGGCAACTAATACTCCGTATGTACGTCCTACAGTGGTCAACAATCCGAATGTACCCGAAGTGTTTCCAAATCCGAATTTACCTAACGTGGACTTTGCAGATCCAACTATGGCTCCAACAAATGCTCTTAACGCAGGGCCAGTTCTTATAAACGACAATAAGCCAAATCTGCCCTTTAATACTTATAGCGAGAATGGAGTTCTTACCGATAACTCTGCACCAAACACTGTGACGAACTCAGGTATCTTAGGAACAGGTACGTCAAACCGTACGTCAGGTGGACCAAGTGTTCGCTCGATCATGGGTTCTTCGGGCATGAAGACCAGCAACAGACGTGGATCTAACATCCCCAACATGCTCATAGACAGAAACGAGTCTCTTATCCGTATCGGTGGAGCAATGTACGGTGGTGCGCTTCAAGGTAACGGAATTACTGCCGCTACTGAAGCGTATGGCAACATCCAAGACGCAAACCGTAAAGCAGACGCGGCTAGATTTAAGATTGAAGAGGCTAGAAGACTAGCAGCCGCTAAAGCAGCCTCCAGAGGTGGAGGCGGTAGAGGTGGTAAAGGCAAAGGCATGACGTCAAATCAAGTCAGCGACGTTATGTTTAACTACCAGAAAGCATTGAATGCAATCCGCGATAGCCGAGCGGCAGGTGGAAATCTGACTGGAATTGGAGGTATCGCAAAATCATTTGTTGATAGTTTTACAGGTGACGATGACGCCGCACGTCGCTTAATCTTATCAAGAGTTAAAATTGACGATACCTTACTACGAGTTGCCGAGACTAAAGGTGCAATCTCTAACGCTGAGATGAAACTATTTTTGGAACCTGCACCGAAGAACTATGAAGACGAAGCGATCTGGGAAGCATGGATCCTAGATCGAATGGAGGCTCTTCAGAGAGTCCAAAGCAGACTTGATGCTAATTATGAACTTCCAACCACAGAGAGATCTTCTAGTTCCAATGTATCTACACAGTCTGGATCAGGCGATGGTCAATACACAGTCGAGCAAATTGCAGATTAGGAAGGCTAACACATGCCAACATTTAAAATCACGGCTCCTGATGGACGTAAGTTCAAGATAACAGGACCGAATAAAGAAGGTGCGTTGGCAGCCTTAAAGGCCCAACTGGCTCAAGAAACTCAAGCAGCGCAGACTGAGGCTCCAGACACAAGTTTGTCTGGTGCCGTACAGTACGGCTTTAACCAAGCCCAGAGCATGGCAGGTAAAGGCATCCAAAGTGCAGGTGAACTAACAGGTAGTGAGACACTTGAGAATGTCGGTCAGGCCATGGCTGAAAAGAACCAAGCCGAAGCAGATGCCCTCAACTATCAAAGACCAGAGAATGCAGACGGTATCATCAAGAACCTAAGAGAGGGCGACATCGGTGGTGCAGGTAAGTCTCTATTGTACTCAGCGGCTGAAGCGGCTCCACAGGTTGGTGTTGGTGTAGGTACATCTATCGCCGCAGGTGCAGCAATGGCAGGTGCTCCAGTAGTAGGCGGTACTCTTGCTGCAGGTGGTACACTTTTAGGTATTAACCAAGCACTTGGTGCTAATAGAGCCGAGAAAGAAGATAAGGGCCTAGATCCCACGGCTACAGTCACTGACCTATCCACAGCAATCGCTAGTGGTGTCATCGAACTTACGCCTCTAAAAGGTGGCGGTGCTACTCTTAGAGTTCTACGAGAAGGCGCTCAAGAGATGGGACAAGAGGGTCTCATTATCGGTGGTACAGCCGTCCAAGGCGGTGAGTATGTACCAGAAGAGATCGTCACACGAGTAGCTGAAGCAGGTATCGTAGGTGCCACAATCTCAAAAGGTGTCAACACCACCATCTCCACCGTGAATAAAGCAGGTGAAACTGTATTCCGTACAAAAGCAGATTTAGACCCAGAGACTGGTCAGGCTGCAGGTGATGTCGCAAGGATGATGGACGAGATTGCCAAAAGTGAAGGCTACAACCTCCGTAATGTAGACCCATCTTCGAAAAAAGGTGCCGAAGCAACTCTTGCCGCTGCAAGAAGCCGAGTAATGGCTGATATTGATCAAAACATGCTTGTTCTTAGAGGAGAGATACTAAAGAATGCCGACGCAGAAACCAAAGCCAGATTTAAACAAACCCTTCGACAAGCCACCAACAAAATATCTAATACGGTCACGAAAGAAAACCTCGACTTTGTTAAACAGAAAGTTGGGGGGACATACGAAGGGAGATCACTATTAAATGCTCTTCGTAAATCTAATGTAATCACCGAAGTCTATTCTTCTGGACTTAAAGGCGGTATTTCACAGTTTACTGACAATTTTAATCCTCTACCTCGCTTTGGTAGGGGCTACACTCCTGCAGGTTTGCTCACCGGAAACATTAACATGGGTGCCGCTGCCGCTACTGGAGGTCAGACGCTAGCAATACAGATACCTGCAGTCGTAGGCGGTCGAGCAATCGATGCTATGACAGGCAGACGGAGCAAGGTGAACACCTTCATCAGGAAGAACCGTAAGAAAGAAGGCTTGGCAGATCCGACAGGACCTAGAGTCGAAGGGCGTACAGCCGCTCTTAGGGCAGCCGCCAAGCAACAAGCAGCCGCTAAGAAAGATGCAGGTCAGAAAAGGTTACAGGCTACTTATGTGGCTCAATACCAAGAAGGCCAACCTCCTAACGACGGCGGTCCGAGAGGAACAATGTTTACCGCTATAAACGCAGTAGATCCTACGATCCAACAGAACATGACACCTCGAGAAATCGATCAAATGATTGATGAGATCCTAACAAGACAAGAGCAAAGGTATTCTAGTCGAGACGATGCAAATGCCGGAATCATGCTTAGAGCCATCAAAGAATATAGGCAAATGCTTGAGACTGGACGCATGTCAAAGGACGAAGGACCTTTAAGTACTGCTATTGCTTTGGTTAAAGACATGCTTCCAAGACAGTCAGTGCAGACGCCTCCACAAGGCGGTAATCCTCTTCCTCCTGGGCAGAATACGCCAGTCGATGAAAGACCTGCTAGAGTTCGAGATGGAATTGCCGGAAACCGTGCTTTTCTTGATGGTTTAGGTACTCGTGTCGATGAATCAACAGCATCTACTGTTGATAAGGCGACTTTAAAGCAAGCGATAGGGGATATGCGTCTGAACTTAGGCTCAGATCCTGTGCCAAAAGTTAAGTCTATTATAAGTAAGGCCGAAGGCAATCTTACAGACAAAAAACTTGCAGATCAGTACTTAAAACCCTATTTAGACAGGGTAGAGATGCAGCAAGCCGCTCGTAAGGCCAAAGCATCAAGAGCGAAACCAAAGGCTAAACCAAATGCCCCAAGTCAAGAAACAGGTACAGGAGATCAAGGAGGTGACGTACGCCCCGATGGAGGCACCCCTCCCATCCTTGAAACCCCACCAGATGAGGGACCCAAAGTTAAAAAGCCTACTAAAGGTAAAACCAAAGGGAACCTACCAGAAGCCGAAGCCTTAATTGAAGTAGGCAAAGTAGGTACGAAGTACGAGAACGGCATTCAAGATGTCGATACGGCTCTTGAGGTTTCAAGGCTTCTTGGAATTACTGCAAAAATGATGAACTCTGGAACTGCGCTGCAGAAAGCAGCCGGAGTAGGTAGAGGTACTATCGCAACTCATAATTGGAACAGAAACAAGAAAGGCTTCGGTAGTAGTATTTTCTTTATAAAGCCTTTCGGAAGTTACAAAGGTAAGAAAACATCTGCCTTAGACTCATTACATAGTGCGCTCCACGAGATGGGTCACGCACTTACTCAAGGTAATCTTGATGGTAAAGGTGAGTTTGGTATGGCGTTCGTCAAGAACATGCGTAAGGGTACAGATCCTGTTGGTGCAAACTCCTACAACTTCTCTGTCATGAAACCATTGCTTGAAGCAAAAGGTACGGATCCTCGTAAGAACCCTCTGATTGCTGAGATCATAGCGTTCCAAGAAAGTGCTAAAGGTGGTTTTACTCAAAATAACCCGAGTGAAAGTATACAGGCACGTCCTGACATCGTTAGATACCTCAAGAATATTCAAAAGGCTGAAGCAAGTGGTGACGAAGCCGCACAACAGACTTGGCGACGTAATTTAGAGCGTTTCAGAACTTACACTGAAAATGTGAATGAGTTAACTGTAGATCCAATGTGGCTGTATCTGATGAATCCAAAATTAGCCAAAGAGATCATGCCTCTTAATGCTAAAGCAATACGAGAAGAGTTTAGGAAAGCCGGAAACAAAAAGATCCAGTTTTACTCACATCCGTTTGCCACAATCCTAGCCGCTGTTATGGGCATGGGAATGTTAGCATCCCTCGGACTCGAGGAACCTGATGAAGAGGTTATGCCAAGCGGCATCCTAACAGCGTAAAGAGGCCCTTCGGGGCCTTTTCTACATATGGAGACTTATATGGTCGCACCAAAGAAGCCTCGGAAGAAAGCACCAAAGAAGGAACTTACTCACCCGAAAAAGGCAAATCACGGCAAAGCAAACTATTTCACTACACTCATGTCTACACCAGAAGGCAGGGCATTGAGGAAGCAGTGGTCAAGTAAGCCTAAGAAAAATGCAGGACGCCCACGAGGAACTCCAGACGGTTACACTGCAGAGATGATCAAGCCGATCAGAAAACAAGCAAAAGCAGATGCTGAAAGGATTGTTGCGATAATGGCTAAAGAAAACGATATCGACGACGAATTTGCAGTCGAAGCACTCAAGACAGCCGTCGAGATAATGCGCGAACCTGCACAAAATAGAGACCGCCTTACAGCGGCTCGAATGGTCTTGGATTTCACTAAGACAAAACCTGCCGCTAAGAGCGAAGTCACAATCGGTAAGGCAGAAGCCTTCTTGGAGTCGCTGTTAGACAGCGATGAGGAACAAGAAGAGCAAAATGGACAAGAAACTTAAAGCAGTCAGACAACGACTATTTGATGACTTCGACTTCTACGCAAAATCAGCCCTAAAGATTAGAACTAAAGATGGAGACATACAGTCTCTCAATCTCAAACCTGCACAGAAGTTACTTCAAGATGCAGTGGACAAACAGTTAGAGTCTGAGGGTAAAGTTCGTATCATAATACTCAAGGCGAGGCAGCAAGGTCTTAGTACCTATTGCGGTGGTTATCTCTACCACAATGTGTCTCAGCGGAAGGCCTGTAAGGCACTGGTGATTACTCATCATTCTGACAGTACTAGAGCATTGTTTGATATGACTAAGAGGTATCATGAGAACTGTCCTGAGTTACTAAAGCCTCACACTAAATACTCATCTCGCCGTGAACTTACATTTGACGTCTTAGATAGTTCTTATGTTGTTGCGACGGCAGGAGGTGAAAGTATTGGTCGAGGTGAGACTTTAACCCATGTTCATGCTTCTGAAATAGCGTTTTGGTCCAAGTCCACGGCGCTAGAGAACTGGAACGGCCTCACACAAGCAGTCCCAAGCAAAAAGGGAACTGCAATCTTTGTAGAGAGTACGGCTAACGGTGTTAGTGGTGTTTTCTATGATCTGTGGAGAGGAGCCGTCGAGGGTAAAAATGGATACATACCTGTCTTCATTCCTTGGCATTTAGACCCCGACTATCGGGAACCAGTTCCTGAGAACTTCGAACAGACACCAGAAGAGGAAGAACTAGTTGAGAAGTATGGTCTCGATGATGAGCAACTTATGTTTAGGCGACGGAAGATCGCCCAGAACGGAATTGATCTATTCAAACAAGAGTACCCTATCGAGGCTGAAGAAGCCTTCCTCACAACTGGGAGACCAGTGTTTAATCCAGAGACATTACAAGAGTCTCTCAACGATGCTCCAGACCCTATCAATCGACTGGCGCTTGAAGGCGATGAGTGGCTAGAGAACCCTAGAGGCGAACTATCACTCTACAAGAAACATGATGCCGGAGAGAAATATACGATTGGTGCAGATGTCGCTATGGGCGTGTCCGGTGGAGACTGGAGTGTAGCACAAGTCTTGGACTCGAAGAAAAGGCAAGTAGCCACATATCGAGCCAGAGTGCATCCTGACTACTTTGCAGAAGTTCTTTTTGCTTTAGGTACGTTCTTCAACGAGGCTCTTATAATTGTAGAGAACAACAGTCACGGCATACTGACCTGCACAAGGCTCGGTAAAGACATGGCTTATCCAAATTTCTACACTGAGATCCAAGTCGATAAACTTACAGACAAAGAGACCGTAAAACTCGGTTTCACAACAACCTCCAAAACTAAACCACTTGTCATCGATGAACTGAGGGCAACGACTAGGGATGGAACAATCGAACTTAACGATAAAGTCACTATCCGCGAAATGCTTACATATATCGTCAACAACAGCGGCGGTATGGAAGCAGAGAGTGGTTGCTTTGACGACTGTGTAATGAGTTTAGCACTCGCCAATCACATTCACGAAGGTGTCTGGACACCAATAGATGCAGTCGATGAATTTTACATTGAGATGGTTTAGATATGAAATCAGAAGAATTACAAAAACTTGATGACGAAAAGATACTATCAATAGTCGATCAGAACTTGAGACGATCAATAGGCTACTACGATAGTGAACTGTCGAAAGAGCGGCAAAAGGTTATGGACTACTACTCAGCCCATCTACCTAAACCTGCACACGACGGAAACTCTAAGTACGTTTCGCAGGACGTCTACGATGCTGTAGAGTCGATGAAGGCTGCACTACTGGAGACCTTTAGCACAGGTAACAAAACTCTTCGCTTTGCTCCCCAGAATGTGGACGACGTAAAGATGGCTGAAGTCTGCACAGAGTACACAGACTACGTTCTCCATCGGCAAAATAATCTTTTCGAAACTATGCAGACAGTGATTCACGATGGACTGATTGCAAGGGCAGGTATCTGTAAAGTCTACTGGGATCAGAGGACTGAAAGCCACCTTGAAGACATTGAGGATCTCACAGAAGAAGAACTGGACATGCGTCTAGCAGATGAGATGACTGAGATCGAAGAGGTCGAGACAGACGAATACGGAATGAACAATGGTCAACTTCGGATCTACAGAGACGCATCACAGGTAAAAATAGAAGCCGTTGCTCCGGAAGAGTTCCTCATTGAGCCTCAATGTAAATCTTTAGACAGTGCTATGTTTCTGGCTCACAGAACCAAGAAGTCACTCTCAGATCTAATCGAGATGGGCTATGACGAAGATGTGGTCATGGACATCAATGACGAAGATAATGACTTCGACAATGACCCAGAGATCTTATCGCGTTTTAACGAGATCGGTGCAGACCGAGGTTTTAATACAAACAGCAGCCAGAAGATGTCCAGACAGGTGACTGTCGTCGAGGCTTTCATGGAACTTGATAAGTATGGAGAGGGCGTTTGTTCTCTTTATCGTATAGTTAAGTCCGGTGGTACAATGTTGGAGTGTGAAGAGGTCCAAAGATTGCCATTCGTGGCTTTTGTTCCTCTACCTATTCCACACGCCTTCCATGGTAACAACTTTGCAGACAAACTAGTGGCGATACAGAATGCACGTACAGTTCTAACACGCTCCATCCTCGACCACGCTATGGTCACCAACAACCCTAGATATACAGTCGTTAAAGGCGGTCTTACTAACCCACGCGAACTTATCGACAATCGCGTTGGCGGCATTGTCAATGTGACTAGGCCCGACGCAATCAACCCAATGCCTCAAGCAAGTCTCAATCCATTTGTGTTCCAAACGATAAGCATGTTGGATCAAGACAAAGAGGATACAAGTGGCGTCTCTCGATTGTCACAGGGATTAAACAAAGACGCCATCAGTCACCAAAATTCGGCTGCGATGGTCGAACAACTAGCAAGCATGAGCCAACAAAGGCAAAAGATCATTGCTAGAAACTTCGCCAACAACTTCTTGAAACCTCTCTTTCTCAAGGTCTACCAGATCTGCGTAGAGAACGAGACAGAAGAGAAGATCGTTGAGTTAGCAGGAATGTATGTGAATATCACACCCGCACAATGGGCAGACAAGCGTGACGTTATGGTTGAGTTCAACCTCGGCTACGGCGAACAGGAGACGCAGATCACTAAGCATCTGATGTTTCACTCACTGTTCTCTCAGGACCCAACTTTAGGTCAAATGTACGGACCAGAACAGAAGCATCAGATGCTTGCTAAGATCCTCGATATGTCTGGGATCAAGAACGTAGCTGACTTCTTGAAAGATCCGAAGATGATCCCACCACCACAACCAGATCCAAATCAACAGATGCAAATGCAAATGGCGCAGAAGCAACTTGAGATTTCGGATCGTCAAACTCAGGTTGCCGAACAAAAGACAGCCTTTGAAGCAGAGATTGGTCGTATGAAACTCGAACTTGATGCACTCAAGGCAGAGAGAGATTACGCCCTCAAGTCGGACAAGATGGATCTCCAAGAGAGCCAACAACAGCATAAAGAGATGGTGAACCTCGAAGAACTCGAGATCGCTAGAAATGCTGAAGATGTTCGAGCAATAGCAAGCCCTAATGGATAAAGGAACTATGACAACACAAGAAGAGCAAATGATTCAGCAGGGCGATGAGGTCGAGCAAATCTTAGGATCCTCGGCATTCAACGCCACTATTAACGAACTAGTAGACGAGGCTTTCAAAGCATTCGTCAACACAGAACCTCACGAACATGAAAGACGTGAGACTTCATATCGCCACTATCGCGCACTTGTAGACGTGGTGAACCATTTTAAACATAAAGTCGCGGTGCGAGATAGCATCAAAGAGAACGGCGACACTAGCCAAGAAGAGGACTAGCACCATGTCAAACGTGCAAAAGACCGAATCTGAACCTCGCGCACTGGATCTCAGTGACGCGGCTGACGCCATCCTAAATCGTTGGGAAGACGCTGAAAAGCCATCTGAAGACGAAGAAGTGGAGGCAACAACTGAAGACGTCGATGAGACAGACGTAGAAGAAGTTGAAATTGAGGAAGCAGAAGAACTCGAAGACGACGAAGAGTACGAAGCGGACCCTGATGAAGAGGAAGAAACCGAAGACCAAGAAGAAGACGACGATGAGGACGATGAGGAAGACGATACCACTGAAGAAGTGGAAGTCGCCTCTGACGACACAGTTGTTGAACTCAAGGTCAACGGTGAAACCAAACAGGTATCTGTGAAAGACTTGAAGCGACTGGCAGGTCAGGAAGCATCTCTCACTAAAAAGTCTCAAGACTTAGCCGAACAACGTAAAATCGCAGACAAAGACTTTGTGAGGACTACGGTGTCATATCAGAAACTCTTAGAACGCGCTCAAGAGCGATTAAAGCCATATTCCGATATGGACATGATGGTTGCTCAGTCCCAGATGGACACTGAAACATTTGCCCAATTGAGGCAAGATGCGCGTCAGGCCGAAGAGGACGTAAAGTTCCTCGAGGAAGAAAGCAACGCCTTGCTGCAAGAGATGCAAACTCAGCAACAGTCTGCAGTCCAACAAGCCGCGAAAGAATGTATTCGTGTGTTAGAGGACACAATTCCAGACTGGGGCAACGAGATGTATAACGACATCAGGACGTATGCAGTCAAAAACGGCCTACCTCAAAACCAAGTAGATCAGTACACAGATCCAAACGTGATCATGTTGCTAAACAAGGCTCGTCTTTATGATGAAACTAAAGCGACGGCCCAATCAAAGAAGGCTAAAGCCAAAGTGACTAAAAAGACAAAGAAGACCAAAGTTTTGAGTTCTAAGAAATCCCCACCTACCAAAACTCAGATTAAGAAGGCCAATGCCCAGAGGGCGCAGGAAAAACTTCGAAATAATCCAAAGTACGGCGGTGGCATGGATGACATTGCAGATGCCCTAATGGCACGTTGGGAAAGTTAGTCTTTCCACTTCAAACTTTAATTTAAGGAAACTTAATAATGACGACATATACAACATATGATCAGGTCGGGAAAAAAGAGAGTGTGGCCGATATCATCACAGATATAACCCCATTCGATACTCCTGCCATGACCATGTTCAAAGACGAGAAAGTGTCTGCTCGGACATTCTCTTGGCTTGAGGATTCTTTGGCATCTGCCGGAGTCAATGCGGCAGTAGAAGGAGCCTCTGCTTCAATGGCTACTTTAGCCAACGCTGTTGAACGTACAAACAACACGCAGATCCTGACCAAGGCGTTCCAAGTGTCGGCAACTTCAGACGCTGTTGGCACTTATGGCCGTGCGAAGGAAACGGCCCATCAACTTGGTAAAGCCCTCAAGGAAATTAAGCGCGATGCAGAATTTATGCTCGTGGGTGCAGACCAAGCAGCCGTAGCAGGTACGTCAAGTGCGGCTCGTAAAGCACAGAGTGTTATCAACCAGATCTCTACTGTACAAGCAGGTGGCTCTGGTGCCTTGACTGAGGCGATGTTATTGGCTGCAGGTCAAACTGCATACAACAACGGCTCAGACGTAGACACTTTCATGATTAAACCTGCAGACGCTCAAATCGTAGCAGGGTTCTCAGCAAGTTCTGGTCGTAACCGTGAAATTGCCCAAGGCAAAACATTGGTAAATGCGATTGACTTGTATGTGTCTCCATACGGTGAGTACCGTGTTGTTTTGAACAGACACCTAGAAGCCACACATGCCCTATTGATCGATCCGTCGATGTTTAAGACATGTACACTTCGTCCGTTCACACGAACACTCTTGGCGAAAGACGGCGACAGCGACAAGCATTTTGTCGTCGGAGAAATGTCCGTCAAGCACATGAACCACGGCGATAGCGTACAGATTAACGCTCTCACCTAATACCGAATAGAACCTCGGTTCTTGTTGGGCCGCACTAGATCACATGGGTTTTGCTCTCCTTACTGTGTGTCTGGTGCGGTCCTTTTTATTTTCAAGGATGGCCCATGCTACTAAATTCTACAAAAGATAAGATCACTGACCTCACACAGTCCAACACAGATTTCATATTTGAAGTCGGTGATATCACAAGAAAACATACTCAGAACATCTCCCAAACATTCATCGATGATCTGAAAGATGCGCGTAATGAAAGTACTTCTAAGCCTATGGGTGATTTCCATAGAGTTGCATCAATACCGACTGTGGTAGTTGAGAAGTGGATGCGAGAAGGCTTCGACCTCTGGCAAGCCACAGGTAAGGATATCGTCGCAAGATTGAAAAGAGAAAACCTTGATGCGTTCATGGCAACGGATCGGAAGGTTTAACAATGGCAACCCCGAGAACAGGTAAGGCAAAAGTCAAAGTCACAAAAAGTGGCAAACGTGTTTCCTACGGTCAATCGGGGAAAGCGAAAGACGGAGGACCTCGAGTCCGCGCAGGGACGAAGAAGGGTGACGCTTACTGTGCCAGATCACTAGCGCAGAAGAAGAAACATCCGAAAGCCGCAAAGAACCCTAATTCACCTCTGAACTTGTCGAGAAAACGATGGAAGTGCAGTGGTGCCAAGTCAAAGAGGACCTGACATGAGCCTATACGAGAACATCGCTAAACGACGTAAGTCTGGAAAGCCCATGCGAAAGAAGGGCGACAAGGGCGCTCCGACTGACGCGGCATTTCGCAAAGCGGCACTGACTGCCAAAAAGCCTGTGAAGAAAAAGAAGGTCACAAATAAAAAGAAGAAAGTGACTAAATCTAAGAGGTACTAAATGAACAAAGGACAAATCAGGGCGCACTTTAAGGCCCTTCTGAATCGTAGTGACTGCCCTGATGCGCTTGCCGATACTTTTATTGACCAAGCGACGACCAGAATACAAAGAGTACTGAGAACCCCTGCACAAGAGGCTCAACAGAGTTACAATATCTCAGGTCAAACTGGTGAAATCACTATACCTACAAATCTATTGGAAGTAATAAGTGTCTATATGGATGGTGTTGCTGTCACACGCATTCCACATCACGAGATGATACAGGCACAAAAGACTGGGGAACAGGGCATACCGCGACAGATGTGCCGACAAAGAAGTAAGATCCTTCTTCACCCACAGCCAACAACAGGAACAGTATACTTAGACTACTATGCTGAGTTCCCAAGCCTTGCCACCGATTCTGACACCAATGCTCTTACTGCTATAGCCTCAGACATACTTACATACACTGCGCTTTCTTATGCTGCAGATTATTTCATGGATGAGAGATCCGCTATTTTTGAACAGAAGTCAGGACAGTTCCTTGCTGAACTACAAGAACAAAGTAATTCTGCAGAGCAGTCAGGCGTAAGTCAGGTAATGCGACCAACAGTAGTCTATGGAGATTAACAACCATGGCATCATCTTTCTATTCCCAGACCGGAATCTCTAGTACAAACACAGATGCGATTCAATCGAGTACCAATAAAGCCGCTGCTTCAGAAGCAAATGCAGCATCCTCAGAGACAAACGCAGCCGCTTCAGCAACTTCAGCGACTACAAGTGCTACCGCTGCCGCAACATCTGCTACTGAATCTGCTACCAGTGCTACAGCATCTTCTGGCAGTGCCACTACTGCAGCGACCCAAGCAGCATTAGCTACAACAAATGGTGCAGCGCAAGTTGCACTGGCTACAACTCAGGCCGGACTGGCTACAACAAATGGTGAAGCCCAAGTTGCACTGGCTACAACTCAGGCCGGACTGGCTACTACAAACGGCGCCGCACAGGTTGCACTGGCTACAACTCAGGCAACTAATGCTGCCACATCAGCAACAAATGCAGCAACTTCAGCAACTAGCGCGTCTACTAGCGAAACAAATAGTGCTACAAGTGCCACTGCAGCCCAGACATCTAAGACTGCTTCTGAAACTGCAAAGACTGCCAGTGAACTTGCTGAGACCAATGCGGCTACTAGCGAAACAAATAGTGCCGCAAGTGCCACGGCTGCGAATACTTCTAAGGTCAACGCGGCTACTAGCGAGACAAATAGTGCGTCTTCGGCTACAGCGGCGGCTACAAGTGCGTCTGCAGCGTCTACTTCAGCAACTGCAGCGGCTACTTCAGCGACTAACGCAGCAACTTCAACAACGAATGCAGCAACTAGTGAGACTAATGCAGCAACTAGTGCAACCAATGCTGCAGCAAGTGCTACGTCTGCATCTACTGCCCAAACAGCCGCTGAGACAGCAAAGACAGCATCTGAGACAGCAAAGACAGCATCTGAGACTGCGAAAACTGGGGCTGAAACTGCCCTCAACAACTTTAACGCACTTTACTTGGGATCAGCATCGAGTGACCCATCAGTGGACGGTAATGGAGACGCTCTAACTGCAGGGGATCTCTACCACAACTCTACTTCAGGAAACATGAAGTACTATACTGGATCCGCTTGGGCTGCGATTTCACAACTTGGGCCAACAGGTCCGGCAGGTCCGACAGGTTCTGCAGGTGCCGCAGGTGCCGATGGCAGTGACGGAGCCGCAGGTCCTACTGGGCCAACTGGTCCAACTGGTCCAACAGGTCCGGCAGGAGCCGCAGGTGCCGATGGTAGTGATGGTAGTGATGGTTCTGCAGGTGCCGCAGGTGCAGCAGGTCCTACTGGTCCAACAGGACCAACAGGACCTCAAGGAAACTCAGTGACAGGTCCTACAGGGCCTACTGGCCCGACAGGTCCTGCAGGTTCAGACGGCGCAGATGGCGCTCAAGGTCCGGCAGGTCCGGCAGGAAGTACTGGTCCTGCAGGTGCAGCGGGTCCTACTGGGAACACTGGCCCAACAGGATCTCAAGGTCCGGCAGGAGGCACTGGCCCAACAGGACCTCAAGGTCCGCAAGGAAGCACAGGACCTACTGGAAGCACCGGAAGTTCTGGTGGAACTGGACCAACTGGCCCGACAGGTCCGACAGGTCCGTCTGGCATAGGAACAAGTACAAGTTACGGTGGTGTTGGTAGTTATGGATTATTCTATAGGGCAAGTGCAGGTCAAAAAAGCCCCGGTTCAACTACTTCGGGCAGTAATATAGTACCTGCAAACACTTACACACACAGTACAACTCACGGAGGTTACAGCGGTTCGGGTTCGCCTTCTGGCACTTGGCGGTTAATGGGGCAGCATGGATATTATAGCAATGTTAACGCGTTTACCCGTCTGGACATGAACACTTCGGTATATTGCAGGATATCATAATGGTAATTACGATCACACAAGTCCGCAATGCGGCATCACTTCAGTCTGACAACCTCCGTATGGATGTAGAGATTAGCCATCCACAGTACGGATGGATTCCGTACACATTAGATCCAGACGATACAGACACAACCATCGACAACGATGCAGTCATGGCTCTAATTGGATCTAGTTTCACTGCTTATGTAGCACCAACGGCGGACGAAGTAAGTGCAGAACTTGCAAAGGAAGTTAGATCCCAACGCGACTTTCTCTTAAATGAATTGGACGAAATACTGTCTAATCCACTGCGATGGTCTTCGATGTCAAGCGGCGAACAAACTGCTTGGTCAACATATCGTCAGGCTTTGTTAGATGTACCACAGCAGTCAGGTTTCCCTGCGGAAGTTACTTGGCCTCAGAAACCGGACTTATAAGCAGGTCAAAAGGAAGAGCAAAATGACAGCAACTAGACAAAATTGGCAACTATGGACCGCTAACCTACCAGACAATGTTATAGATACTATTGTAACGCTTGCAGGTGATACACAGAAAGCAAAAACATTTGGTGGCGATGACGAAAGTGTCAGAAGTAGTCGTGTTAGTTGGATGAGCCAACATGATTGGGTTAGAAATACTTTATTTGAATATGTAAATCTTGCTAATCAAAACGCTTTCCATTTTAGCATCTATAACAAAGCCGATGTCCAATACACTGAGTACCATGCTGATGAGAAGGGTCACTATGGCCTACACCACGACATTGATTGGAGTAGGTCCGATGGCTTTGACCGCAAACTATCAGTAACGGTTCAACTATCAGACCCATCAGAATATGAAGGTGGCAGTTTTGAATTTACAGAAACTGAAAGCCCTGACGTTGTGTCTTCTAAGGCCAAAGGAACTGTTTTAGTTTTTCCAAGTTACCTTCAGCATCGGGTCAATCCAATAACAACTGGAACTAGGCGATCTTTAGTTGCTTGGTTCGAGGGGCCAAACTTTAGATAAAAGGACCACTTAATGACATCACCTGACGATAGTTGGCACTTATCAAAAAGTGTCCCAATCACCCTCATCATCGGTTTAATCACCCAAGGCGCAGCGATCGTCTGGGTGGTGTCAATGATGTATGGGGACATCGAAAAAAACAACGACAGATTAAGTGACTTAGGCAACCGCCTCGACAAACTAGAAGACATAGTTTTTTCCCAAGCGATTGCGATGGCGCGGATAGATGAAAACATAAAAGCCATTAGGGAAGATGTTCACAGGATGGCTACAAAGGAAAATAACTAGTAAAATGTTAGCGGAATTGGCCGCTTGTAACGCTGCCTTTATGACCGTCAAAAGTTTCCTCCAAAACGGAAGAACTTTAGCCGACTGTGCTTCACAGATCGGGACCATTGTTGCAAGCAAACAGGCACTTGAGGAGAAGGTACACAAAAAAAGAACTGGGTTCATGGCTCAGTTAAAACAAACTCAGGCGCAAGATCTGGAAGAGTTTCTTGCGCTAGAGAAAATCAAAGAGACTGAAGAAGATCTAATCCAAGTGATGATCTACCAAGGTCGCGCAGGTCTAAAAGAGGATTGGATGAACTACCAAGCAGAAGCAAGACGCAAGCGAAAAGAAGAGCGTCTTCGTGCGGAGAGAGAAAGACAAGAGATGATTGAGGCGATTACGATTGCAATGATTGTCCTAGCAGGAATAGCAGCAGCAGGAGCCGTTTTCTACTTCTTCGCCACACAATAAAGGAAAGCATATGATAGCAGCATTGACGGCAGTCTTGCCGAATGTCTTGGGTATTGTCGATAAGATGGTTCCAGACAGAGCAGCCGCTGAACTAACGAAACAAAAGATCGAAATGGAACTGGTAACTGCAGCCAACGAGATCAACAGACTACAGGCAGAGACTAACAAAGTTGAAGCCGGACACAGATCTATCTGGGTTGCCGGATGGAGACCGTTTATCGGTTGGTCGGCAGGTGTCGGGGTCTGTTACTTCTTCTGCGTTCAACCACTTTTGCAGTGGGCGGTAGCGATCTCGGGATCTACCATGGTGCTGCCGACTTTCCCCGAGGACGCATTGTTCGAGATGGTGTTCGCCCTTTTAGGGATGGCAGGTCTCAGGAGTTTCGAGAAGATAAAGGGTGTCGCAAAATGAAAGATAATTGGATCGAGTGTCTAGCACAGATACTCAAGTCAGAAGGTGGCTATGTTGATGACCCACGCGATAACGGTGGCGCTACTAACATGGGTGTCACTAAAAAGACCTATGAAAACTGGGTAGGACGAGAAGTCACTAAAGAAGAGATAAAGAACCTCACAATAGAGGACGTGTCCCCCATCTACAAAGATAGATACTGGGATAAAGTTCGAGGGGACAGCCTTAGTGACGGCTGCGACCTTTTACTTTTCGATCTTGCCGTTCATTCGGGCCCGAGACGTAGTGTAAAGATAGCCCAACAGACAGTCGGAAATGTGGTGGTTGATGGACTCATAGGACCAAAGACAGTCGCCGCTATCAACGCTATGGATCAAACAGACTTCATAAAGAAGTTCTCTGAGAACCGTCTGGAGTTTTACAAGCGTATTGAGGCATGGAAGCACTTTGAGAACGGCTTTAGAAACAGAGTCAAAAAAACACAGATCGCTGCCCAACTAATGGTCAGATAGATCTGTTAGCAACGAAAGGTAAGGTGATCGTATATCTTTCCAACTTTTAGCACTGGTCTCAGGTACACAAGCCCTTTGATCAGTGTTTTTTGCAGCCATATAATATCTTTATGGCTCTATGCCCACTTATTAAGTCTCAAATGTTTGCAATGTTCTCAATGTTATAGTATACCACTGTCGGTGCTTCGGTATCAGGGGGGAACGAGTGTGATCGGTTAATCTGAACAGCCGTTCCCTCCACCGTTTATATGTCAGTCTCTATGCTAAACAATCCCTCTTTGCCTTCTAACTCGGTAATAGAGATTAATGACCAGAACTGGCTGGCTGATAAAAATAGTACTTGATACTCCTGTAGATCTTCGGTCCATTGCCTAATAAACACACGACCATCTCGATCAATGTAAACCTCTATGTCTTCTTGTTCACCATTGGTATCCAGAGCGACAATCTTCTTGTGATTATCTTCGGTTTCTACCGTAAACATTACGTTTATTTTCCTGTTGTACTAAAAGGCCCCAAAGGGCCTCTTGTTTTTTTGGTAAATCCCAAACCGATGTTTTCCCAAAGGTCTTATTGGGATTTCTTTACGCTGCCTCAATGTCTACGAGTTCACAGACGCCACCAACGCAAGCCATTGTCTGACTGCCTTTAGTGTTGTCCTCTTTCTCGTATTCTGTAAGTTTGCCCCAGTCGATGCGACTAGGCATCTTTCGCTTGGCTGCCTCATACTCCATCTCTGTGCAGTCCTGATAAGGAGCCTGTTGGTATGTATGCTCGAACTTTGGCAAGAAAGAGACACCAGACATTTCGTCAAAGTACTTGTAGACAAATGCACCTACCTCTTCCCATTCATCTTCTCCTACATCGACGGTCACTGACGGCTTATGGCAAGTATAATGCCTTTGGTACATGAGCCACATATTTAACTGGTCGATGGCTGTCATATCATGCCGAGTTATAGATCCGACCGGACTCTCTATTGGAAAACTAAAGACAGTCGTTTGATCAGGTTTCATAACACATGGCTCACTAGGTATCCCTTGGTCAATCATGAACTGCGTCAGTGGATCTTTATTGTCTCCACGCACTGTACGAATGTAGAAGTCATTGTATCGAGCGTGAATCCCAGAAGCCGTTTGACACAGTTGTGAAACCGTCCCACTTGGCTTGACCGCTGTGACTGCAGCCGACTTATTGATACCCAACTGATTGGCATAGAACGCATTTGTATCCACAGCAATCTTTCGTAGCATCTGTAGTCGAGAATTTAGGTTCGGTTGCTTACCGTTGGTCAGGGTGTTGTCCATAATCCCAGTCATCGATACGCCTAACAGTGCCTCTTTCTCTGTCGTCTCTTTCCAGATTGGACGGAGGTAGGGGAAGTAGGTGAAGGTTGCTTGGATGGTTCCTAAGATACTGGCCAGTCTAATTTTGCGGCAGATCGAGTCCATTGTGTCAGTCTGGCGAATGCAAACCTCTGTTAGATTGCACAGTTGGTGTGGTAAAAGGGTGATTTCGCTGCAAGGATTGGTGCCATAGAGAGCCTCTGGATCTCGCTTACCATCGGCTAAACACCGATCTTGGACTGCCTTGCGATTAAAGATGCCACGTTCACCAGATCCTGATGCAACTAAAGCATTCCATTCCTCTATGAATGCCTCGTGACTTGGCTTCTCAGAGTAGGCTACAGAGTTATTGGCTAAAGCGAAGTGAGGGTTGTCTTTCCACCACTCGCCACTCTTGGCTTCACGCATTTCAGTGTCACCGAGGTCCGAGAGGCTGATCATGGCTGACCTTCGCACACCGCCGACCACAACTACATCACCAATCTTAGTCATGATGCTATGGACCTCGAGAGGCGTTAGGTTTCTCCCGACTGCACCTTGGAACGTCGTGATCGTATGATCGAACAGATCCACAAGTGGCTGTGGTCCAGACGCACGTCCACCGAATGTCTTTAGTCGGGCTCCTGCAGGGCGAACTTGAGAGATGTTAAACTTTGGTATTCTGCCGAGGTAAAGTTCCTCGATGAGTTGCCTATAGGCATCAGCCCATCCTTCTTTGGAGTCTAGGACGGTGATGATGTTATTTAGGTCTGACTCATAGAGAGAACTTGGAACGCCTTGGAGTTTATTGACGAACTGACTTTCAACGCTGTAGCCGACACCAGTTCCGTTCAATAGGATATATAGGACCTCATCAAAGCATCTATAATGATTGATAGGTGTGTAAGAGCAGTTGTAACCTGCAAGGTGGTCTCGTTCCAATGCAGGACCTGCGGTCATCATCGATCTCATGGATGGCATAATGTCGAGGTTGAGGATGGCTTCCTCTATCTCTTTGTGGACCTCTCTCTTGACTTTATCTCCGACCACATTCGACATATAGCGATCTACTGTCTCAGTCCAAGTTTCCCTACGTCCCTCATCCTCAATCCATCGAGCATATCGACTTGTGTGGATGAACGCCTGATAATCGGTAGGTAGGTAGTTATTCATTGATTTCTTTTCCCTTTAGTTCGTTGATCCGCATTTCGATGTATCTTTTTGCTTTTTCTAAATCTTTGATCTCATCGTCTTTGTATCCTGCGCGGCACACGTACTTGATGACGTTGCCTCGCCAGAACTCGAAGCGGTTTTTTTGGATAAATATGATCGGCTCAATCGGAAACTGAGTGTAATGATCAGGTGCTTTTATATCGTCTTTAGACATTCGGTTGGTATCCTCGGCTTCTCAGGACTCGACCGATGTTTCTAATCGGAGTTCCCATCACCTGTGCAATCTTTGCCCAAGTCATTCCTTGGTTGTGGAGTTCGACAATCCGAGAGCATCTGTCCCTAATCTGCTGACGAGTAGACGCTTTGTTATCTGACATGCGCTCTCTGTCGGCATAGGTTTCTACGTCATACAAGATATTTCTCTCGTGTACCCAAGCGTTACGCTTATGACCGTTGTATCGAGCAAAGCGTTCACACTCTGCCTTGCACATTCTTTCGTACTCGCTCCAGTTGTTGAGGATGTTTTGTTCCATTGTAGTAGTCATGCAGCAGGTTCCCATAGTTTTACCTCACCCTTTTCATCATCCCAATCAGTGGAACGAAGGATCCGAGCAAGTCGCGCTTGAGTCAGCGCATAGTTAAAGTCGAGTTTTTCTTTTTGATAGGCGTTGACGACAAGCCGCCAATTAGGCGACATGCCAAGCACTTTTTCTGCAGTCTTTGGTCCGATCTTTGGACAACCTGCGTAACCGTCCGTAACATCTCCAGTCAGCGTCTGCGTAAAGAATTGCCTATCTGCATCTTGCAGAGAGATATCATGACGCTCGTCGGATTGCGGTCTGTACAGACGACATGGTATAGACTTCATGTCTTTATCGTCAGACACGATGATGGCTTTTGTGCCTTCTACTGAACCCATGATGCCCATGACATCATCAGCCTCGAGACTGTCAATTTGGATGGCCTCATAGTTATCTTTAATCCAATCGATCATCACTGGATAACCAATCGGCTTTCTAGTCTTCTTTCGACCTGCTTTGTAAGTAGGTTCTACCGACTTTCGAAAGTTGTTGTGTCCAGAAAAAGTTATGATGATATCTTCCGCTCGTAACTTGAGTTTGAAGAACTCCATCATTTCGTCGAAGGCTTTCTTAGCCTCTTTCAGATCCGTAGACAGGCTCCAGATGTCTTCTCCCCAGTCTGTCTCAGTTTCACACGCACTGAGTACGCGATAGAGATAGAGGTCTCCGTCAATCAGCAGGGTTGTCTGGTGGAAGGATTTCTTTAAGGACTTCATCGATTTCTCCTTTCGTTTCCATACCGACGTCTGTGATGCACCATCGTGATCCCCAGACGTCCGTATCGACTTTAGTTGTTATGAACCCCTCAGATGCCGCTATAGCAACGTGCATCGCACCCTTCCGAGCAAAGTCAGACTTCACTGTGAATGGGTTACGCCAAGATCTATCGAGAACGATATAGAGGGATACTAGATTACTTAGGTGTTCATCGACATCAGTGTGTGTCACACCAATTTTGTCCCACGGTATGTTCTGCGGCGATGGGGATTTTAAGTCCGAGAGCAACTCCTGCTTCTTTCGCCATTCGTCTAGCGATATTACCGACATTTTCTGCTACCTCATTATTCCGGCAAGCAATCTGCATCTCGTCGTGGATCCACCCCATGATAAAAGCATCGTTGCCGTGTTGTTTCTTGATTTCATCGAAGGTCATCATCACCCACTGCTTTGACACAATGCTTCCGCATGATTGCAAAAGTTGGCTTAGACAGCGATGCTCACTACGGATCTTTAACTTCCGTCCATCGATGCCTTTGATGTACCCTCGTTTATAGGCTTGCTTTAGTCGTTTCTTTAGAGTGGCAAAAGCCGGAACGGCCTTGTCATAGTTTTGCTTTAGTCTTCTTCCGAGCGAGGCGTTACCACCTGCTATCTGTCCTATCAGGGCGTCACCTGCCCCGAAAAGCGTTGCATAGAGCCATGTTTTCGCTTGGCTGCGCGTCTTTAAACCTGCAGCCTTTTGATTGAAGGTGTGGATGTCGCCCTCGAGGATCACCTTACAGTACTCACCGCCATCATAAGGATGGAGATAAGAGGCTAATGCTCTCGCCTCGATGCCTGACAAATCTGTGCCGCACATGACCCAACCTTTAGGAGGACCAAAGAGACTTCTGCACTCTTTGCCATACGCAGATCCGGCGCTAGGCACCTGACCCAAGTTTGGTGATCGATGAGCCGCTCTCGACGAGGTACAAGCGTTGGACACAATAGTGTGTCGTAGTCTGCCGTCGTCACTGACCTTCTTCATCCATGATCCATTACCTTCAGCCAACATGCCGATCCGTTTCTGTAGTAGAAAGAACTCACCTAGTTTCTTGGCTTCTGGGAAGGGAAGGGCGTTTAAGACCTTTTCGTCGATCTTGGCCTGACCGCTGTCTGTCCATTGTTTGGGCTTCCAGTTGTACTTATCCTCGAGGCACTTCTGGATATGCTGACGAGACCCTGCGTTAAAGTAGACTGTCTTGCTTTTGACAAACAGTTCGTCCTTCTTGTATCCGAGTGTCTTGTTGTCTCGCTTTGGATAGAAGTCTTCAGTCACTTCCCACGGTGGAAATAGATCCTTCAGACTATCCTCGATCTCGTGTCTCTTCTGACTCAGTTCTGCGTATAGTTCTGCAGCCGCTGAACCATCAAAGGTCCATCCGTTGCTGCCGATCTCTCTGCAGATCTCAGCCATCCGGTGTTCCAGATGTATCGAGTGTTCGCTTGGCTGTGTCTTCATTAGAGACTTGTAGAGGGTAAGAGTGACTGCAGTGTCTTGGACACAGTACGATAGCATCTCTTCAGAGAACTCTTCCCATCCACCACTATAATCATCCTTGAAGTCAGACAATCGAAGACCCCAAGCCTTCAGACTATGACTGCCCCAAAGTCGCTTTGGAAACTCATCTTGAGTAAAGCCTCTCTCTGCATCCTCAGCAACCAACTCATTCTTAATCAGCCTAGAGAGGACTAAGGTATCCGTAACCGTGCCTGACGGTTTGAAGTCGGGATAGATAAGTTGAATTGCAGGGATGTCAAAGTCGATGATGTTGTGTCCTATGATCTCATCGGCTTCAGCTAACAGTTGGACACCTTCAGCGACATTATCTGGTCTAAAAGATCTAACGTCTTTGTCGTCTACCGACCGCAACACGAGACAGTGCATTCTGTCCATCGTTGGCAGTAGGCCATTGCTCTCTAAGTCGAAGACCCATCTCAACGGTTGTCTCCAGAGCCGCCTATAACACCACGCTCTTTTCTATCTGCTAGTTTTTCAATGTTCATTTTGGCTATGTCGTTGAGAGAGATGTTTAGATCCCTTGATAGGGCGGCAATGTACCAAAGCACGTCACCCAACTCAGCAGCCACAGTCAGTCGCTGTTTGTCGGTCAAAGCAAAGCCTTCGACGGAAACGTGTTCGTCCCTCATTATTTTCTTCAGAGCGCCACAGACCTCACCTGCCTCATTCGCCAATCCGAGGGCAGGATAGATGATTTTGTCACGATAGATTGCTGTCTCGGCTGTGTCCGCCTGATATGCGTTCAAGGTGTAGTTATCAAATTCTGACGGTCTCTTTATCATTTCACTGCTCTCCAGACTTTTTGATTTCTTCCGCGAAAGTTCTTGCGGACCCCAACACACTCAATGACACCATCGTCCGTGAGTTTCTTGAAACTTGATGTGACTGATCCATAAGGCATGTGTGGTAACTTTTGCTGTATCTCAGAACTGATGATCCCTCGATCACCTGCATCCAAAATTACCTTGAGGATCTGTCGCTCTTTTTTAGAATGGTTGACTGAATGATACGCTTGAACAGACGTTCTCAACGTGTAGTCGAGATAAGCATCAGCCATCTTATTGATTTCAGCGTTACTCATTACCAAGGGCAACTCTGATTGTTGCCAGTTCTTTAAGTCGTTCATTAGTTTGCTCCTGTTTAAAATGGGCTAAAATCTTCTACCGACACGAGACGCCCTTTTTCTCTGTCGTACTGGAGTTGATCTGCAGGACCGACTTCGCCTGTGAAACGGTTCTTGAGGACAACGAGATTTCTTAGACCTGCCGTGGGATCCTCTGGATCAACTTCGAGCCCGATACATCCGTCACTCAACTGAGCGATAGAATGCGAGGATCTGAGTTGTGCGAGAGATACCTTGGCACCTCCCTCGTGGCCTGTGTCGCCACTCGGACGACGAAGGTGAGACACAAGGATCAACGCTAGGTCTAACTCACTACAGAGAACACGAAGGCGGTGGATGATTGAATCTACAAGAGTACGTTCATTAGTCGTCTCTCCAGTAAGGCCACTGATTAATATCGATACGTGGTCTAACACGATAACGTCACAATTAAGCCCATGCTTCATGTACCTGATGCGGTTCTCGATGGTGTCCATGTCTGTGGATCCGAAGTGATCGAAGAGGTATATCGGACCTTGGGAGAGAAGGTCTTCAAAGCCATCTTCGATCTCTTCTTTGGAAGCAGCGTCATCATCGATCACAATGTTCTTGTTGATGTGGATGCCTACCAAACCTTGGGAGGTTCGCTTGGTAGACTCTTCCAACATCATCATGCCTACAGTGAACCCATCAGAATGGATCTTATAGGCGAACTCTCTGATCAATGTGCTTTTGCCGACACCGCTTCCGGCTGCCAACGTGATCAGTCCTGTTCTGATCCCCTTGAGCATTTCGTTGAGTTTTGGATATGGATATTTGATTGGTGACTCAGCGTCTTTGACAGCGATGGTGTCTCTAAGATCTTCCATGCTGACGATGCCATCTGGTCTGTAACTTTGAGCCTGATGGATCGCCGTAATTATTGCGCCTGACTGTCCCTTCAAGAGACACTCGTTTGGATCTTTATGGGGCAACACGGCAATCTTTGTTTTGCCTAGTGGCAAGACTTCGGCACATGCTTTTGCACTGTCGATCCCTGCCTCATCCTGATCAAACATCAAGATAATCTCTTCGAAGTTGTTGAGGTAGTCGAGTGCTTTCAGTAAATGCTTCTTTGCTGACTGCGCCCCATGAGGAAGTCCGACTGTTGCAAATTTATTACCTTGGATCATCGAGACGGTCATGGTGTCAATTTCACCTTCGCAAACCACGATCTTCTTGCCTGACGACCACAAGTGTTGAGCGTAGAGACCCATCTCTTTGGCTTTGCCCACTGTTGAAAACTGTTTGTCTTTAGTCCTGATCTTCTGCGCGACTGGCTTACCTTGCCTGTCCTTGTAGGTGGCGATCTGAACTGATTGTCCTTTGTGTAGACCAACGCGATAGTCGAACTTACGGCAAGTCGCCTCGTCTATCTGTCTGGCTCGTAACTCTTTGAACTCTCCGCTTAAGAGTTCTACACCCTCCTCTATCACCTTTACGGAGTGGTAGTCGGTGTCTCCATCGCCTGACGTGTACGTCTCGCAACTAAAACACCACATCGATCCATCTGTATATAGCGAGTTGGCGTCACTCGAGCCGCACTTGTCACACGGCTCATGCCGCACGAAGTCGGCTCCATCCGTTGATGGCTCCATAGTCATTCTCCTGTCTGTAAGTAAAAAAGGAGCCGTCCTAAGACGACCCCTTGCTCTCGCTTGATTGGACACACTCGGCTATCCAGTCATCTGGAATGACCTTATGCGCCCATCGGAAACCATGCTTTTCGCAGTAGTCGGCGTAAGTAGTTTTCGATCCCTTGTAGAGTTTGGCTCTACTGTTTGAGAAGACAAAACGAATATCGATATCAGGCTGTTGATCACGAATAAGCAAATGCTTGGCTCGATCTGCAACTGCCCAGATACCTTTACTTTCTAAATACCAATAGCCGTTTTGCTTCGGGAGTTTGAAGTCAGGCGTGTACTTCGCGTTCCTCGAAGGGACGACATACTGGATCTTGTCGGTCTCATATAGAACTTCGATCTTGTGGGATCTCAACTGTTTAGCAATAGTTTCCTCAAGACCCGACCGATATCCATTAGCCAAGCCTCGATAGAAAGATCTGTTCCTTCTAGGTAAACTAGAAGTCATCATCATCTAGTTCATCTACTGGAGTTCCATTTGCTGATGACCATTCGCCATCATTATCTTCTATGGAAAACTCTCCATCTTCAACAGCATCAAAGCCTCCTCCGTCGCCAGAAAAGCCGTCAACTACCTTAACCAGTTGTACCCGATCAAGAAGTAATCCGACGCCGTTAGTACCGCTAACGCTATAAATGTTTAGGATACCTGCAGCCTTCAATCTGGAGCCGCCATTGACTCGAGGCAACTTCTCCGGAGTAATCACTTGACCATTTGAGTCGTAGTATTTCGGTTGATATTTACTTTGTACTTTGAAACTGACTTGTCCGGTCTCGTCGTCTTTGGAAAACGCAAACTTAATATTCTTCTTGTTACCAAATGCGTCTGCAGCCGCCTCCCTCATCATTTTCATGAGAGGCTCGGCTTCCTTGGGTGTCATTAACAACTCTGTTTTGTACTTTGGGTTGTCCTTGTCAAACGCTGAGTCTGGAGTGTTCAGATGCGGATATTTCGCAGTTCCTACAGCCGTTTGGAATGGTGTTACTTTTGGCATACTTTTGTCCTTTTAGAAAAAGGGGCGGACCCCAGTTACAGAAGTCCGCCCCAGACAGGGAGAGATAAAAAGAAGAAAGACATCGCTTCCTTCAAGAGGGGGACATAAGTACTAACTAAAACAAAAGTCGCTGTTTTTAATTTGCTCCAGATCCAAGGTTCCTTTTTCTGGGATCTTATGCTCAAAGACATGCGCCGGATTGTTCAACTGATTCCTGATCTCATCCTCAAACTTGTCGAACAGACAGTCCTCTGAATACATATCCACGAGAGTTGATCTTACAGTGTCGTAAAGATCCCAAGCGTTGCCACTGACTGAAAATGAGTCATGGATCATGAAAAAGTCTTCCGCTGTGCCATCGTCGATCATCCGACACACAACTTTATGAACGTGGGCGCTGTCGCAGCCATGGATGAAGTTGGGCGCGATGGCATTTGTCGCCTTTTTGACGTCCGCTGCATCCAACTCCTGACTGAGGCTAACTTTAGTTCTCTTGCGCTGCTTGATTGCTCGGTCATACAAAAAGATCTTGATCTCTCGACGTCTGGTCTTTCTGTAGTCTTGTACAATCGGAAAGCCGCTCGGAGATGTCCACTTGACCGCCTTATTCTCTCGCGCCAAGACCTCCGTGATGCCTTGGAGATACTCCATAGCGCCAGAGACCTTCGGTAAGGTCTTCTGGATCGCTTGGTAACTTACGTTGGCAATGAACCTAGCCGCCTCGAATTGACCTTGCTCTGTCGGCGCTATTGGGTGCTTATCGATTAGTTTGTAGGCGACTTTGCGCTGCAAAGGCTTCATAAGATCTTCGACGAATTGTGCCGCCATGCCCACTGGCTTCGAAGAGTAGCCAAAGGTCATTGTTGCTCGCTTCAGAACGGATCTTGTGATGCCGTAGTCGAGCCAGACGCGACTTAGTTTTCCGACTGTCGAACTGTCCTTCCGTTTAGCGTTAAACTTCACTTTGCTCGACCGCTGCTCCTCAAGGATCTTTGTGACACTCTCTGCATTACTGGCGTAAATGTCTGCCACGGTCTTTGACGGTACAAGGTTGACCAATGCTCCTTCACGCTGACTGCGGTTTAGGCATGAGTAGTGCTGAACGCCACTATTAGTGCCATCCATGGCGATGGGCACATAGCAAACAAAGTCTTCACCTTCCTCAACCCATCGAGCATACTCTAGGGCTGCGGCAACGAATTGGAACGGCTTGTCTGCTTTACTCCAAAAGTCATAAGATTGCTTAAAGTCCTTGGCTATTGAAAGAATGTTGTCGTGGTTGTCTTGGACCCACTCGACACGCTCGTCCAAGGGTGCCTTGCTGATCTTATCGAAGTCTCCGACGTTTGCCAGATGGATCATCAGCCAGTAGGCATTGTTGCCCTCGACTCTGTAGCCTCTGTAGTAGGTAAACAGCGCCTTGATGTGATCGTCACGAAAGTAGTTGAACGACGGAATGCTGTATATACGCCCTCGAAAATCAAGGTTCATCGGCAAGAAGAACTTATCGTGGACCGCTAGTTCATGCGCTGTCTGAAGATCCTGTCTCATGACCTCCGCTGCGCCCTTGACCTGCGTCACCAGTTTCTGGTGCCTACGGATGTCGGCTTTGATTTCCGCGATGACTTGCGGCTCCAACTCTTGCCAGTTCTCCGGCATCCGTGGTCTCTCTGGTAGATCTTGAGTCGGAAACTTGCCCAACTGTTTACGCTCGTCCCAACACCACTGGACAACCTCCAGAATGGCGTCATTGATTGCGAGTGGTGTGGCTTGGATAGCGTTGACTGCTCGGACGTAATCTGGAGTGCCTTTCGTAAACTGATGTCGAATTGTATTCTCTTGCTCTATCGTTGGCGACCTCACCAACTTCACACAACTCGAAAGAAACTCATCGTGATAGGCACCAGTATCAAAGTCCGTCCATGGGTTTGGCTCTGACAGCATCGGTTTAAATATGGGTGCCATCCAACTTAGGTATTTTTCTGACTTCTCAAGTTGCTTCTCGGCTGCTTCCGTGAACTTCAGCCGAAGCATCGTATTGTTTTTGCCTTCGATCTCAAGTGACTTGTCGAACACATGAGAGCACTCAAGCACAATCGATAGAACAGGAGCCGCAAGTTTGGTCCGTCGTTCTTTGATTGACTGACGCTCGGCCCTTGTCTTTGCAGTTCCAAAGTTCATTGATCGAAAGCCATTTTTCTCCGCGATAATGCGTAAAGCCTTCAGTCTGTACTTTGGACTAGAGTGTGCCGTTGTCACCTGATTGATTATTCTTTTGTTGGTGTTGCGTGGCTTTGGGCGCTCTAGTCCTGCTTTGGCTGCAATGTCTATGGCTGTCTGATGTTCCTGTTTGTCGTGCCATAGCAACTCGTTCTTTAGTAACTCTTTCTCGATCAGTTCGCCAATCGTTTGGGTTATTTGGGTGACTGTGGACACCTTCAACACCCCATTAAAAGAACACATTAGACCAATGTAAGCCAAGATATCTTCTTCAACTGTAGACAACTCTTCGACCCAAGTTGGAATCCGTCCCTTAGACTTCCTGCCTTCTTTAAGTGCCTTTTGTATGCCTTCAGTGACTTTGGGCATTGCTTGTTTTAGGTGGTTGAAGTGGGAGGGGCTATCTGTGACATCTTCGGAGCCCTCGTGCTTGTCTTTGTATCTTTCGTTTCCTTGGTCTCTCATAGATGTTTCGTAGGCGGCATTAGTGTCTGTAGTGGTCATGCGTCTGCTTTCCCTTTGTCTTTCTAATAGGGGGACAGATGGTGCGCCCTAAGTGAGACGCACCTCTTGTCGAAAACAAATGTGAATTGATTGCCTGTCTAAAGTACACGCCCTTTAGTTAGGCGCTTTGTCTGCCTCGTGGTGCCTACTTTGTTTTCAGTAGTTCACCTATTTTTTCGTGAGAATTACTCAGGTAGTTCAGGTTATATTTGTTGGCTAAATGCGTGACGAAGTCTGCATACCCCAACCAACATTCCACAACTATCTCAGTGGCTTGGATGCTCCGGTGCTTTTGTTTATTACGCTTTATATGGATCCACCCTGCGTCTCCTGTCTCTTTGACCATGGTGTCCATCGCGGCTCGAGAGGTGCCTAGTAGCTTTTTAGTGCTACTTACGTTTGCATAGTTATCGTCCAGATGAGCGACGATTGTATGCATAAGAAACCTACGACGCAAAGAAGTCGACATAGAGTATTCTTGTATCTTTAACAGTTCCGCACTATCGATCCGTCTTCCACCTTCGCTCAGTTCGATTTCATAAGCCGCCAAGCGTCTGGCATACTCGAGCCGAAGCGTGGATCGTGCTCCTTCTAGATTATTTCTCATGTAAAATTTTCTCCCAGTAGTGTAAATATGATATAAAAACTTCTCTTTCTGTCCATGCGTAGTCACTATGCACCACCAGACATTTGTGCCGCGATTGCTTGTAATGCGCTTGGCTTGGCTTTGATGTACTTGCGCGTCGTTTTCTCTGACCTGTGGCCCAACATAAGACCAATGACAGCAGAGTTGGCCTTGATGTCATTAGCCATCTTGGTTGCTGCCGTATGCCTTAGAGTGTGGAACACATAGCGCGGATCCCTGTGCAGCAAGTCGCGCCTCATGCGTCCCCACGCTCGATAGAATCGCGTGTGCTCGAAGTATCGCGCAGGTAAGAAGTCGAGTGCTGCCAAGGCGTCATGCGCTCTCTTGTTCAATGGAACGTACCGCTCGTCGCCGTTCTTGGTGTCCTCCAGATGCACCCAGTTCGCTCCGGTGTCGTCTTGCTCGAGGCTGTCCCGAGTCAATCCGGTGATCTCACCAAGGCGCATTCCAGTCTGGTGTCCCAACACGATAAAATGGGCCATGTAGGCGTCGTCAGTGCCTTTGAAGTAGGCCTCCATTCGCTCCAGTTGCTCCTCCGTAAAGAAGAGAGGCCGTGCGTTGGTCTTGGTTGCCCTCCACGTAAACTTTGGCGCGTGTGTTATGTGCTCCTCGTTCACTGCGTGACCAAAGACGCGAGTCAACATGGCTGCGTAATGGTTGACCGTGTTATCCGACAGCCCCTCCTGCGTAAGGCTGTCAAAGAAGTCGTGGATGTTGTGAGGCTTAAAGTCGCCAAGATCCCGAGTGCCGTAGTCTCTGAAGTTGGCGAACTTCTCCGCCTTCCTAACAGACTTCCTGCGGTGATCATCTGTGCCGCTCCAAAGTCTGTGCTGCTCGAACATTACGAAAGTTAAAAAGTCATAAGTCATGATGTCACCTCCGCATTTCTCTCGAGATAAATTTCAATTTCGCTTCCATCGTCTAAAGAGAAAGACTTGGTCTCCCACCCTACGACCTTTGAAAGCGGCTGTCCGTATTCGGTCTTCATGACTTTGCCGTTCTTGTGCTTCAGTTGCTCTTCGACTGGCTGTTGGATTTCCACATTTATCTCGTAGTAAATGCTGTCCTTAAACCAATCTAAATTACTTTTCATTTCCTCTTGAATGTACTTCATCAAAGCCTTCTCAAGGTCGTACATGCCTAACTTGATGTGCATTATTTTCTCTCCTGTTCTGCGACGGCTGCCGCTGCTATCTTTGCCATGTGTCGGATCTGATGCTCTGCATCGATGATCGACTGCTGTTCGGCCTTTGGGTTTTGCAAGACCATGATCACAATCTCTGCGACCGTCTCCCAAGACGGACACAGATTGACTGTTGTGACTGGCTCGAAGCCTTTCAGTTGAATACGGCTCATGATGTCTCTCCCAGTCCGTCACATTCACCACTGCAAGACAGCGCATGGGCGATACATGCGGAATACTCTGTCAATGCTTCGTTGACGTCCGTTGTACTTTCGACCTGCAATCCATAGCGGACAGCGTAGCCATCAAAAGTCCTGAACAACTCAACGCTTATCGCGTCGTTGGTCGTGTCGTTTTTTGCGATTAGTTTAAGCATATTAGTTAACTCCCATTAATGCAGCGCCAATCCACAGACTGGCGTAAAATGTACCGAAGATGCAGAGGGCGCCGATGACGTCCCCCACGATTGCAAGTGCTTCACGACGCTTCATGATGTCGCCTCCTTTTCCATGCCACAGATGATGTTCGCCATGAATGACCAGTAGCCATCAATGACCTTGTCTTGGAGTTTGTCGCTTGCTTCTGGATCGATTGAGCCAAACTCAATAGCCATGTCGATGATGTCGCCATTATAACAGGCGATTGGGAGAGCCAGACCAGACAGCCAGTCTGCTATCGCTTTCTGTTTGCCAACTTGAGCAACTCTCCATCCGTACTCTGAGTTGAGCCGCTCGAACAGACGCTTGATCTTGGCCTCTCTCGTGGGCAGTTCGTTGCCGTCGTGATCTGTTAAGGTGTCGAGGATGTAGGCCTGATAGCGTGGCTTATAGACTGTGTGGTGTACCTTGCCGCTCATGACTGCACCTCCAGACCAAAGGTCCAGTCTATGGACTGTCGGAGGTCATTCTTGAGGGCAAAAGACTGGAACACCCATCCTTCGCCATATTGCTTTCCTCTGTACTTGTTGGCATATGCCGGACGGATGAAGTTGCCTTCAGCATCTTGGAAAAAGTACGCTCCGAGGTGGTAGCGTGGATTGCCGTTCACGTCGTTGTTGATGCGAACTGCTTGGGCCTCTAGGCTGTTGGCCATGGCCTCTACCGCTGCTTTCTTTTCGACTGCTTCAACGGCTTCTTTCTTGACCTCCGAAGATAACATTGAAGGATCATTCAAAGACTTTAGAACAGCCCTAAGTGCCTCCGGTGATCCGTCAGTCGGGACGATGATATGATGCTTTGTGCGCCACACGTCGCCATAGTATTCGTGATTAAATGCTCTAGTATAGCCTTTGAAGCCTTCTTCCCAAACGTCCACGACCTCCGAACGTTCGTAAGACCCAAAGACGTCAACCCACTCGTCACCTTCGACGCCATAGTTCAAGATTAATGTGTAGTATTTAGTTTCTTTAGACATATGTTCTCTCCTTGTCTGTCTTGTTAGACGAGGATGTCGGAACTTTATGTCTACTGTGGCCTAGTGGCCTGAGTCGGGCTGTGTGCCTCTGCTTGGTGCTTTCGGTGGGGAGTTACAGTCCCCTGCCACACCTTGCGGCCTGTCGCCCTATCAAATGTAAACCAAGGCCCCAACGCCTCGTTAGACCCTTAATGAATCAACGGACATCCCCTGTCAACCCCTTGCCAGTCAATTAGTGACTGAAAGAGACAATAGAAGACCTTCTGTCCCCCTATAGAAGCAGAAGAGCGGTGATCACTGCCGACGTCTGCACTATAGTTGACTGAGGAAACATCCTCCTCGACCACACAAAGAACACAAACAAAAGAACTTGAGTGACCTTAGTCTCTATAGACGGAGGTGCTTGAGGCGCGAGAGTCGATCCCATGAGCCGAGGCCCAACCCTCGACCATCAGGTGATCCTCTCGCAACTAATAACACAGACAAAAGATCGGGAGTTACTAAAGATGCTGAAGAAACTGAAAGAGATTATGTGTCGCCTCATCGACGGACTAAGGAAGATCGTGAGTAGACTTGTCGGCGCTTGTGTTGCCGTGTGGATCTGGTGTTGGTCTTGGCTCCCGAAGTCGGGCTGATTGTTCTAGTGTTTGGCTGTGTCGTGTGGCATTGGCTGCGCTTTGTGTTCTATGAGTCGAGAGAGGGCGAGAGACGGAGGCACGAGAGGCGACGAGAGAGACTGAGGCATCGTGGGCCACCTTGGAGTGATCCTGAGGTCTGATGAGGCTGTGAGTGGCTGTGGTCCCTATCTGTATCGAAAAGAAAATGACCCTCGCCGAATAAGTTTCACTAATGGCGCTAATGTCTAGCGATGCAACCATTGCATCCCCCCCAGTATCGTTGGGGATATTCTGTCCCCTGTCAAAGAACACCAGTAAAAACAGTGGCTTAGTGGATCGACCTAAGAAAACTTAGGTTCCCTAGCCGAAATCAACCCCCACGCACCAACGAAAAAGATCAATTTCAAAAAGTAGACTAAAGGTCGGCGTTGTTGTTGTTGTAGTCCGTCTCTTTAAAGCAGCGGCTACTTTTGAAAACAAAAGGAACTTTAAGATGGGCTTAGAAACAGCAGCCACTATTGACCAACTGAACACGTCGAACCCTGTCGCCACAGACGGCTTGGGGCAAGCAGACGACCACATACGTCTCATCAAGTCAGCGGTAAAATCCACGTTCCCCAACGTCACCGGAGTAGTCTCTGCGTCACACACAGAACTAAATAAAATCGACGGATACACAGGTAGTACAGCAGAACTTAATGTACTCGATGGTATCACAGCGACTACAGCCGAACTCAATAAACTTGATGGCGTCACTGCGTCTGCAACAGAACTCAATAAGGTAGACGGACTGACAGCATCTACAGCCGAACTCAATAAACTTGATGGTGCTACAGCGACAACCGCCGAGTTAAACTATGTGGATGGTGTTACTAGCAACATTCAGACACAGTTAAACTCAAAGTATGTAGCAGCAACTCAAACTACAGGTACATGGCAAGCAGGTACAGGTGGGACAGCTAGTTTAGTTACACCTGCAAATATAAAGGCTGCCATTATTGCCTTAGAACCAAGTTCTACACCTGCCTTCACATCTCAGGTTGCTTTTACCTCTAATGTCACCTCTGCAACACACGGATTAGGGGGATTACCCTCACGTTGGGAAGTAAGTATTGTATGCACAACGGCAAACTTAGGCTATGCTGTTGGAGATGTTATCCGCTTAACTTCACACAACGAGGGTAGTGGTGCCCGTGGTACTACTGTGTCTGCTAACGCCACACAGATTACAGTAGCTGGATCCTCTGTATTTCTTCAAACAAAAACAGGCTCTGGGGTTGCAGCACTAACAAACGCTAGTTGGGATCTTATTTTTGAGGCTTGGACATAGTGACGAATGGTCGAGCGCGTTAGAACATTTTTAGATGACTGGCTCATATGGCCTAGAGGCATGATGATCGCTTTTACAGTCATGTCGTGGAGGGTGGTGGAGTGGTTTATGAACCTACCGGACCCTACGACACAGCAGTCAGCCCTAGTATCAGTCGTAATGGGATCCGCTACAGGAGCCTTCGCCATATGGATGGGAAAAGAGGCATGAGTCATGTTTAGTGCAATAATCTTCGCTTGTTCGCTCCATGTAAGCGAATGTCAAACCATATCACACCCAAGAATATTTACAGATAAAAAGGCGTGTATGGACAGTCTTAGCGTTGGTGTCGTGGATGTCCAAATGCAAGGATGGCGGATCGAGCAATTTACTTGTTACGAGTGGGCAGAGGAAGCCTAGCACATAAAGAAAACTATTAGAATGGAGGAGGGTGTAGTGCCTAACTTACCAGTCCGAGGACTAGGTTCTGTAGGTGTGGTCACTGACGTTGACCCCTACAACCTACCGATCAACGGCTTCACTCGAGGCAAGAACGTCAGATTCCACGAAGGCAAAGTGACCCACGGTCCAATCTTCAGAGACGTCAGTCCAGCCAGTACAATAAGCAACCCAATTTTTGCCTATGGCATACAGTCAGCCACAGGTTACGATACTGTCCTGTTGATCGACGATACCTTCCAGATCAAAGAGTTGAGTAATGGTGTGTTTACGACACGACATGCAGCCACTACGCAATCACCTCTACATGAAGTAACAGCGACAACTTTAGCAAATGTCATCTATGTAAACCGCAGTGACCAGATCCCTTTGCATAGGACTTCTAGTAACTCTAGTTTCACAAACCTGCCAAACTGGCCTTCGACATACAGAACAAAAGCCCTCAGATCTTTCGGAGACTTCCTGATTGCATTGAACACTACAGAAGGCGGTGTCGATCATAAGAACAGGGTCCGCTTTAGTACTACAGCATTGTCGAACAGTGTCCCTACTACTTGGGACGAAACAGACACTACAGAGTCTGCAGGTTTCAACGACCTAGTACAGATGAAAACATCTATAGTCGATGGAGCCACTTTAGGGTCCAACTTCTTGATCTACTCGTCTGACCAAGTGTGGATGATGGAGTTTGTTGGTGGTTCGTTCATCTTTAACTTCCGCAAACTATTCGACGACGCAGGGGTTATGAGCCAAAACTGTATAGTTGAGGTAACAGGCAAGCACTACGTTTTCGACTTCGATGACATCTATATCACCGATGGCAACACTAGGCAGTCTATCTGCGACGGTCGGGTCCGAGACTACATCTTTAACGGCATTGACTACAACAAGCGTGACGAGTGTTTTGTGTTACATAACGCTAACCTTGAAGAGGTATACTTTTGTTATCACTCAGGCGACGATCTTGCTGTTTTCGAAGACGGAGACAAGTGTAATCGAGCGGCTGTCTACAACTACAAAGAGGATACTTGGACCTTCCAAGATTTACCTAATGTGGTGAGTGGAAGTATTGCCAACATTTCGTCAGCGGAATCCTATAGTTCAGTCGATTCTGGCATAAATTATGCTAACTCAGGTGGTACTTACTTGAGCCAAGAGTCTGAGTTTAAACGTCATGCACTTATGGTTTCCAAGTCAACAACTGGTGTCTCTAGGTCTACAATGTACGGTCTCGATTTGCCGGACCTTGGGTCTTTAACTGAGGCGGCAGATACTACCGTGAGTAAACCTGCGTTCTTAGAGCGAACAGGTATAGATTTAGATGAGCAAGGGACTCCGCTCTCAGGCTACAAAGTGATCAATGCGTTTTATCCTCAGATGAACACACCTAATACAGATGGTAACTTTGAATTTACATTTGGAGCGGCAAATATACCGACGAACACTCCAAACTATGAGTCAGCAATAACCTTTGACTCGAATGTAGAGTACAAAGTCGATACTCGGATCTCAGGCAGATACCTCAGTTACAAATTAGCATGTCCTACTCTCAAGGACTTTGCGTTCTCTGGTATGGACTTGGATGTGATTGTCACAGGCAGGAGGTAGTTAATGGCTCTTTCCGACTTACTTAACGTCTTGGTCAAGAATTATGTTCGAAGGCCAACGCCAACAATAAACCAAGATCAACTAGGTCCTTACGTCCAAGATCAACTCCGAGAAATAGAGTCGTCAATAAGGACACTAACCGATGCAGCAATAAGTGTAACAGATCAAGAGCCTGAGTCTAAACGCAAGGGCATGGTTCGATACGCAATATCGCCATGGGATCCCCTCAGTAACGGTTACAGTGGTTTAGTTGTTTACAATGGGACTAACTGGACAGCCGTATAGAGGTAAACAAATGCAGCAAGACTTACAAAGACGTACATCAATCATGGCTTTTCAAAAGATGATGTTTCATGGCGTTCAAGAAGGCTACATTGAAGACATTACTGATCAAACAAAACTCAATCACTACTTTACACCTACGGATAAAGACTACGGCTGTTCAACTTATGCACGAGAATTGTTTATGCCTAAAGGCATGATTGTAGTCGGCAAATTACACAAGAAAGCACACCTGACATTCTTACTTAAAGGCGTGATTGTTGTTGTATCTGAAGATGGCGGTAAGAAAAGGCTACATGGCCCTGTTACTTTTGTATCCCCTGCTGGAGTTAAACGTGTCTTCTACATTGAAGAGGATGCACTACTCACAACAGTTCACCTTACAAAAGAAACAGACGAACAAAGCCTCGATAAAATTGAAGACGAGGTTATTAGCCCAACATATGAGGCCATGGGCCTAGAGGAACCAGACCTATCAGGTTTAGACAAGTTCCTATCACAGAAATAGAAGGAATAATTATATGTCTTTTGCAATAATAGGCGGTGCAATCATTGGCGGTGGAATGGGACTTATGGGTGCCAACAAGCAAGCCAAAGCCATGGACAGAGCCAACGCCGCCAATATGGCATCGTTCAATATGTACAAACCATACGTTGAGCCTAACCTAAAGGCTGCAGATGCTGCTTTAGGCGGAGTACTAGAAACAGGTAACTACCAAGGTCAGACTTACGCAGGACCTAATCAGTTCAACAGAGGCACAGCCAACCAAATGGGCCAGTTTGGTCTTGGGATGCAGAACAGTGGGTCCAATATAATGGGCCAGACAGCCGGATTCGGACAGAATGCTAACGATCTCTACGGTCAGTACATGGGAATGGCTGATGGTGCAGGTCAAGACCGCATGGCGACTGCAATGGACTACGCAAATAACAATGTAGACGCATTAGCAAACGTAGCCCTCCGTGACAGCCGCAGAGGTCTGGACGAGAACCTCCGTCAAGGCAACATTTCAGCCTCTGGAACCGGAAACATGAACTCAAGTCGTGCAGGTGTGGCTGATGCCATCGCTAGACGTGACTTTGACGACCGTGCAGCCGATGTACGCACAGGCCTACAGAACCAACTGATCGATAGATCCCTCCAACAGCAAGCACGGCAGTTCTCAGACCAAGGCGATGCACTAAATGCAGCCGGAAGGGCTAACCAGAACATCATGGGCGCATACGGCATGGGCCTGAATACCATGGGTGAAGGTGCTAACTTCGGTATGAACGCCGGAAACTTCCTACAACAGCAAGAACAGAACCGTTTGAATGATGATCGTGACAGGTTCGAGCGTGATCGAGACTTTGAGTTTGATATGCGCGAGAGGTACGGACAAGGCATACTTGCCCAAGGTGGAACAACATCAAATACATACAAGCCAAACCTTGTAGACAAGGGACAAGCAGCCATGGGCGGTGCGATGTCGGGTATGGGCTTCATGAACAAATATATGCCCAGATCAGGTGGTTTTGGCGAAAGTCAAATGTTTAACCCCCTATTTGGCGGTCAAGCAGGGCTAGGGATCGGAGGTAACTAAAGATGGAATGGGAAATAATTAGCCAGAACCCTAACTTTATGTCTGCTCTAGCCAATGACCCTAGAGTCGGGCCAGATCCGAAAGCATGGTATAGCCGTCTTAGACCAGAAATACAAAAGTCATTGGCTGAGTCTTTTATGCCAAAGTCAGGTACAGTTGCAGAGCCGATCCTAAACCCGAACATGGCCCAGACAATAAGTCAGATTAACAGACCTGCTTTAGATCAGGTTCAACCCCTTGTTGCTGCAGATAATGGTGTACTAGCAGGTGGCTTTAATGCCGATGGCGTTGCTATTGGTACAAACATGGAAGCCGACGTAGACCCCAACAAAGGTTTCGTACCAGTCACAGTAGGGTCTGGAATGAGTATGGGTGTCGTCATGTATAATCCAGAAACTGGCGCGGTCATGCCAGTAGAGGGTAATAATGTTAGCAATCTAATCGCTCGGAACCCCAACGTCCAAAACATTGCTATGGAGGCTTACAACAACCGTGTAAATGCTCCAGTACTAGAGGCCAAAAAAAACCTTAACACTGCCCAAGGTATCATCGATGCCACAGATGGTCAGGTAAGTGGTCCTGTCCTTGAGCAGTACACAGATGCTAAACGAAATCTGACTGAAGCCCAGAGACGCGCTATGTCTAACATGTCTGACCCTTCAGCCGTGGACATAGCAGCTAACAGACCGTCTTACGAAACTCCAGTTCTATCAGGTCTCGAAGAGTTTGAGGCAACTAATACTCCGTATGTACGTCCTACAGTGGTCAACAATCCGAATGTACCCGAAGTGTTTCCAAATCCGAATTTACCTAACGTGGACTTTGCAGATCCAACTATGGCTCCAACAAATGCTCTTAACGCAGGGCCAGTTCTTATAAACGACAATAAGCCAAATCTGCCCTTTAATACTTATAGCGAGAATGGAGTTCTTACCGATAACTCTGCACCAAACACTGTGACGAACTCAGGTATCTTAGGAACAGGTACGTCAAACCGTACGTCAGGTGGACCAAGTGTTCGCTCGATCATGGGTTCTTCGGGCATGAAGACCAGCAACAGACGTGGATCTAACATCCCCAACATGCTCATAGACAGAAACGAGTCTCTTATCCGTATCGGTGGAGCAATGTACGGTGGTGCGCTTCAAGGTAACGGAATTACTGCCGCTACTGAAGCGTATGGCAACATCCAAGACGCAAACCGTAAAGCAGACGCGGCTAGATTTAAGATTGAAGAGGCTAGAAGACTAGCAGCCGCTAAAGCAGCCTCCAGAGGTGGAGGCGGTAGAGGTGGTAAAGGCAAAGGCATGACGTCAAATCAAGTCAGCGACGTTATGTTTAACTACCAGAAAGCATTGAATGCAATCCGCGATAGCCGAGCGGCAGGTGGAAATCTGACTGGAATTGGAGGTATCGCAAAATCATTTGTTGATAGTTTTACAGGTGACGATGACGCCGCACGTCGCTTAATCTTATCAAGAGTTAAAATTGACGATACCTTACTACGAGTTGCCGAGACTAAAGGTGCAATCTCTAACGCTGAGATGAAACTATTTTTGGAACCTGCACCGAAGAACTATGAAGACGAAGCGATCTGGGAAGCATGGATCCTAGATCGAATGGAGGCTCTTCAGAGAGTCCAAAGCAGACTTGATGCTAATTATGAACTTCCAACCACAGAGAGATCTTCTAGTTCCAATGTATCTACACAGTCTGGATCAGGCGATGGTCAATACACAGTCGAGCAAATTGCAGATTAGGAAGGCTAACACATGCCAACATTTAAAATCACGGCTCCTGATGGACGTAAGTTCAAGATAACAGGACCGAATAAAGAAGGTGCGTTGGCAGCCTTAAAGGCCCAACTGGCTCAAGAAACTCAAGCAGCGCAGACTGAGGCTCCAGACACAAGTTTGTCTGGTGCCGTACAGTACGGCTTTAACCAAGCCCAGAGCATGGCAGGTAAAGGCATCCAAAGTGCAGGTGAACTAACAGGTAGTGAGACACTTGAGAATGTCGGTCAGGCCATGGCTGAAAAGAACCAAGCCGAAGCAGATGCCCTCAACTATCAAAGACCAGAGAATGCAGACGGTATCATCAAGAACCTAAGAGAGGGCGACATCGGTGGTGCAGGTAAGTCTCTATTGTACTCAGCGGCTGAAGCGGCTCCACAGGTTGGTGTTGGTGTAGGTACATCTATCGCCGCAGGTGCAGCAATGGCAGGTGCTCCAGTAGTAGGCGGTACTCTTGCTGCAGGTGGTACACTTTTAGGTATTAACCAAGCACTTGGTGCTAATAGAGCCGAGAAAGAAGATAAGGGCCTAGATCCCACGGCTACAGTCACTGACCTATCCACAGCAATCGCTAGTGGTGTCATCGAACTTACGCCTCTAAAAGGTGGCGGTGCTACTCTTAGAGTTCTACGAGAAGGCGCTCAAGAGATGGGACAAGAGGGTCTCATTATCGGTGGTACAGCCGTCCAAGGCGGTGAGTATGTACCAGAAGAGATCGTCACACGAGTAGCTGAAGCAGGTATCGTAGGTGCCACAATCTCAAAAGGTGTCAACACCACCATCTCCACCGTGAATAAAGCAGGTGAAACTGTATTCCGTACAAAAGCAGATTTAGACCCAGAGACTGGTCAGGCTGCAGGTGATGTCGCAAGGATGATGGACGAGATTGCCAAAAGTGAAGGCTACAACCTCCGTAATGTAGACCCATCTTCGAAAAAAGGTGCCGAAGCAACTCTTGCCGCTGCAAGAAGCCGAGTAATGGCTGATATTGATCAAAACATGCTTGTTCTTAGAGGAGAGATACTAAAGAATGCCGACGCAGAAACCAAAGCCAGATTTAAACAAACCCTTCGACAAGCCACCAACAAAATATCTAATACGGTCACGAAAGAAAACCTCGACTTTGTTAAACAGAAAGTTGGGGGGACATACGAAGGGAGATCACTATTAAATGCTCTTCGTAAATCTAATGTAATCACCGAAGTCTATTCTTCTGGACTTAAAGGCGGTATTTCACAGTTTACTGACAATTTTAATCCTCTACCTCGCTTTGGTAGGGGCTACACTCCTGCAGGTTTGCTCACCGGAAACATTAACATGGGTGCCGCTGCCGCTACTGGAGGTCAGACGCTAGCAATACAGATACCTGCAGTCGTAGGCGGTCGAGCAATCGATGCTATGACAGGCAGACGGAGCAAGGTGAACACCTTCATCAGGAAGAACCGTAAGAAAGAAGGCTTGGCAGATCCGACAGGACCTAGAGTCGAAGGGCGTACAGCCGCTCTTAGGGCAGCCGCCAAGCAACAAGCAGCCGCTAAGAAAGATGCAGGTCAGAAAAGGTTACAGGCTACTTATGTGGCTCAATACCAAGAAGGCCAACCTCCTAACGACGGCGGTCCGAGAGGAACAATGTTTACCGCTATAAACGCAGTAGATCCTACGATCCAACAGAACATGACACCTCGAGAAATCGATCAAATGATTGATGAGATCCTAACAAGACAAGAGCAAAGGTATTCTAGTCGAGACGATGCAAATGCCGGAATCATGCTTAGAGCCATCAAAGAATATAGGCAAATGCTTGAGACTGGACGCATGTCAAAGGACGAAGGACCTTTAAGTACTGCTATTGCTTTGGTTAAAGACATGCTTCCAAGACAGTCAGTGCAGACGCCTCCACAAGGCGGTAATCCTCTTCCTCCTGGGCAGAATACGCCAGTCGATGAAAGACCTGCTAGAGTTCGAGATGGAATTGCCGGAAACCGTGCTTTTCTTGATGGTTTAGGTACTCGTGTCGATGAATCAACAGCATCTACTGTTGATAAGGCGACTTTAAAGCAAGCGATAGGGGATATGCGTCTGAACTTAGGCTCAGATCCTGTGCCAAAAGTTAAGTCTATTATAAGTAAGGCCGAAGGCAATCTTACAGACAAAAAACTTGCAGATCAGTACTTAAAACCCTATTTAGACAGGGTAGAGATGCAGCAAGCCGCTCGTAAGGCCAAAGCATCAAGAGCGAAACCAAAGGCTAAACCAAATGCCCCAAGTCAAGAAACAGGTACAGGAGATCAAGGAGGTGACGTACGCCCCGATGGAGGCACCCCTCCCATCCTTGAAACCCCACCAGATGAGGGACCCAAAGTTAAAAAGCCTACTAAAGGTAAAACCAAAGGGAACCTACCAGAAGCCGAAGCCTTAATTGAAGTAGGCAAAGTAGGTACGAAGTACGAGAACGGCATTCAAGATGTCGATACGGCTCTTGAGGTTTCAAGGCTTCTTGGAATTACTGCAAAAATGATGAACTCTGGAACTGCGCTGCAGAAAGCAGCCGGAGTAGGTAGAGGTACTATCGCAACTCATAATTGGAACAGAAACAAGAAAGGCTTCGGTAGTAGTATTTTCTTTATAAAGCCTTTCGGAAGTTACAAAGGTAAGAAAACATCTGCCTTAGACTCATTACATAGTGCGCTCCACGAGATGGGTCACGCACTTACTCAAGGTAATCTTGATGGTAAAGGTGAGTTTGGTATGGCGTTCGTCAAGAACATGCGTAAGGGTACAGATCCTGTTGGTGCAAACTCCTACAACTTCTCTGTCATGAAACCATTGCTTGAAGCAAAAGGTACGGATCCTCGTAAGAACCCTCTGATTGCTGAGATCATAGCGTTCCAAGAAAGTGCTAAAGGTGGTTTTACTCAAAATAACCCGAGTGAAAGTATACAGGCACGTCCTGACATCGTTAGATACCTCAAGAATATTCAAAAGGCTGAAGCAAGTGGTGACGAAGCCGCACAACAGACTTGGCGACGTAATTTAGAGCGTTTCAGAACTTACACTGAAAATGTGAATGAGTTAACTGTAGATCCAATGTGGCTGTATCTGATGAATCCAAAATTAGCCAAAGAGATCATGCCTCTTAATGCTAAAGCAATACGAGAAGAGTTTAGGAAAGCCGGAAACAAAAAGATCCAGTTTTACTCACATCCGTTTGCCACAATCCTAGCCGCTGTTATGGGCATGGGAATGTTAGCATCCCTCGGACTCGAGGAACCTGATGAAGAGGTTATGCCAAGCGGCATCCTAACAGCGTAAAGAGGCCCTTCGGGGCCTTTTCTACATATGGAGACTTATATGGTCGCACCAAAGAAGCCTCGGAAGAAAGCACCAAAGAAGGAACTTACTCACCCGAAAAAGGCAAATCACGGCAAAGCAAACTATTTCACTACACTCATGTCTACACCAGAAGGCAGGGCATTGAGGAAGCAGTGGTCAAGTAAGCCTAAGAAAAATGCAGGACGCCCACGAGGAACTCCAGACGGTTACACTGCAGAGATGATCAAGCCGATCAGAAAACAAGCAAAAGCAGATGCTGAAAGGATTGTTGCGATAATGGCTAAAGAAAACGATATCGACGACGAATTTGCAGTCGAAGCACTCAAGACAGCCGTCGAGATAATGCGCGAACCTGCACAAAATAGAGACCGCCTTACAGCGGCTCGAATGGTCTTGGATTTCACTAAGACAAAACCTGCCGCTAAGAGCGAAGTCACAATCGGTAAGGCAGAAGCCTTCTTGGAGTCGCTGTTAGACAGCGATGAGGAACAAGAAGAGCAAAATGGACAAGAAACTTAAAGCAGTCAGACAACGACTATTTGATGACTTCGACTTCTACGCAAAATCAGCCCTAAAGATTAGAACTAAAGATGGAGACATACAGTCTCTCAATCTCAAACCTGCACAGAAGTTACTTCAAGATGCAGTGGACAAACAGTTAGAGTCTGAGGGTAAAGTTCGTATCATAATACTCAAGGCGAGGCAGCAAGGTCTTAGTACCTATTGCGGTGGTTATCTCTACCACAATGTGTCTCAGCGGAAGGCCTGTAAGGCACTGGTGATTACTCATCATTCTGACAGTACTAGAGCATTGTTTGATATGACTAAGAGGTATCATGAGAACTGTCCTGAGTTACTAAAGCCTCACACTAAATACTCATCTCGCCGTGAACTTACATTTGACGTCTTAGATAGTTCTTATGTTGTTGCGACGGCAGGAGGTGAAAGTATTGGTCGAGGTGAGACTTTAACCCATGTTCATGCTTCTGAAATAGCGTTTTGGTCCAAGTCCACGGCGCTAGAGAACTGGAACGGCCTCACACAAGCAGTCCCAAGCAAAAAGGGAACTGCAATCTTTGTAGAGAGTACGGCTAACGGTGTTAGTGGTGTTTTCTATGATCTGTGGAGAGGAGCCGTCGAGGGTAAAAATGGATACATACCTGTCTTCATTCCTTGGCATTTAGACCCCGACTATCGGGAACCAGTTCCTGAGAACTTCGAACAGACACCAGAAGAGGAAGAACTAGTTGAGAAGTATGGTCTCGATGATGAGCAACTTATGTTTAGGCGACGGAAGATCGCCCAGAACGGAATTGATCTATTCAAACAAGAGTACCCTATCGAGGCTGAAGAAGCCTTCCTCACAACTGGGAGACCAGTGTTTAATCCAGAGACATTACAAGAGTCTCTCAACGATGCTCCAGACCCTATCAATCGACTGGCGCTTGAAGGCGATGAGTGGCTAGAGAACCCTAGAGGCGAACTATCACTCTACAAGAAACATGATGCCGGAGAGAAATATACGATTGGTGCAGATGTCGCTATGGGCGTGTCCGGTGGAGACTGGAGTGTAGCACAAGTCTTGGACTCGAAGAAAAGGCAAGTAGCCACATATCGAGCCAGAGTGCATCCTGACTACTTTGCAGAAGTTCTTTTTGCTTTAGGTACGTTCTTCAACGAGGCTCTTATAATTGTAGAGAACAACAGTCACGGCATACTGACCTGCACAAGGCTCGGTAAAGACATGGCTTATCCAAATTTCTACACTGAGATCCAAGTCGATAAACTTACAGACAAAGAGACCGTAAAACTCGGTTTCACAACAACCTCCAAAACTAAACCACTTGTCATCGATGAACTGAGGGCAACGACTAGGGATGGAACAATCGAACTTAACGATAAAGTCACTATCCGCGAAATGCTTACATATATCGTCAACAACAGCGGCGGTATGGAAGCAGAGAGTGGTTGCTTTGACGACTGTGTAATGAGTTTAGCACTCGCCAATCACATTCACGAAGGTGTCTGGACACCAATAGATGCAGTCGATGAATTTTACATTGAGATGGTTTAGATATGAAATCAGAAGAATTACAAAAACTTGATGACGAAAAGATACTATCAATAGTCGATCAGAACTTGAGACGATCAATAGGCTACTACGATAGTGAACTGTCGAAAGAGCGGCAAAAGGTTATGGACTACTACTCAGCCCATCTACCTAAACCTGCACACGACGGAAACTCTAAGTACGTTTCGCAGGACGTCTACGATGCTGTAGAGTCGATGAAGGCTGCACTACTGGAGACCTTTAGCACAGGTAACAAAACTCTTCGCTTTGCTCCCCAGAATGTGGACGACGTAAAGATGGCTGAAGTCTGCACAGAGTACACAGACTACGTTCTCCATCGGCAAAATAATCTTTTCGAAACTATGCAGACAGTGATTCACGATGGACTGATTGCAAGGGCAGGTATCTGTAAAGTCTACTGGGATCAGAGGACTGAAAGCCACCTTGAAGACATTGAGGATCTCACAGAAGAAGAACTGGACATGCGTCTAGCAGATGAGATGACTGAGATCGAAGAGGTCGAGACAGACGAATACGGAATGAACAATGGTCAACTTCGGATCTACAGAGACGCATCACAGGTAAAAATAGAAGCCGTTGCTCCGGAAGAGTTCCTCATTGAGCCTCAATGTAAATCTTTAGACAGTGCTATGTTTCTGGCTCACAGAACCAAGAAGTCACTCTCAGATCTAATCGAGATGGGCTATGACGAAGATGTGGTCATGGACATCAATGACGAAGATAATGACTTCGACAATGACCCAGAGATCTTATCGCGTTTTAACGAGATCGGTGCAGACCGAGGTTTTAATACAAACAGCAGCCAGAAGATGTCCAGACAGGTGACTGTCGTCGAGGCTTTCATGGAACTTGATAAGTATGGAGAGGGCGTTTGTTCTCTTTATCGTATAGTTAAGTCCGGTGGTACAATGTTGGAGTGTGAAGAGGTCCAAAGATTGCCATTCGTGGCTTTTGTTCCTCTACCTATTCCACACGCCTTCCATGGTAACAACTTTGCAGACAAACTAGTGGCGATACAGAATGCACGTACAGTTCTAACACGCTCCATCCTCGACCACGCTATGGTCACCAACAACCCTAGATATACAGTCGTTAAAGGCGGTCTTACTAACCCACGCGAACTTATCGACAATCGCGTTGGCGGCATTGTCAATGTGACTAGGCCCGACGCAATCAACCCAATGCCTCAAGCAAGTCTCAATCCATTTGTGTTCCAAACGATAAGCATGTTGGATCAAGACAAAGAGGATACAAGTGGCGTCTCTCGATTGTCACAGGGATTAAACAAAGACGCCATCAGTCACCAAAATTCGGCTGCGATGGTCGAACAACTAGCAAGCATGAGCCAACAAAGGCAAAAGATCATTGCTAGAAACTTCGCCAACAACTTCTTGAAACCTCTCTTTCTCAAGGTCTACCAGATCTGCGTAGAGAACGAGACAGAAGAGAAGATCGTTGAGTTAGCAGGAATGTATGTGAATATCACACCCGCACAATGGGCAGACAAGCGTGACGTTATGGTTGAGTTCAACCTCGGCTACGGCGAACAGGAGACGCAGATCACTAAGCATCTGATGTTTCACTCACTGTTCTCTCAGGACCCAACTTTAGGTCAAATGTACGGACCAGAACAGAAGCATCAGATGCTTGCTAAGATCCTCGATATGTCTGGGATCAAGAACGTAGCTGACTTCTTGAAAGATCCGAAGATGATCCCACCACCACAACCAGATCCAAATCAACAGATGCAAATGCAAATGGCGCAGAAGCAACTTGAGATTTCGGATCGTCAAACTCAGGTTGCCGAACAAAAGACAGCCTTTGAAGCAGAGATTGGTCGTATGAAACTCGAACTTGATGCACTCAAGGCAGAGAGAGATTACGCCCTCAAGTCGGACAAGATGGATCTCCAAGAGAGCCAACAACAGCATAAAGAGATGGTGAACCTCGAAGAACTCGAGATCGCTAGAAATGCTGAAGATGTTCGAGCAATAGCAAGCCCTAATGGATAAAGGAACTATGACAACACAAGAAGAGCAAATGATTCAGCAGGGCGATGAGGTCGAGCAAATCTTAGGATCCTCGGCATTCAACGCCACTATTAACGAACTAGTAGACGAGGCTTTCAAAGCATTCGTCAACACAGAACCTCACGAACATGAAAGACGTGAGACTTCATATCGCCACTATCGCGCACTTGTAGACGTGGTGAACCATTTTAAACATAAAGTCGCGGTGCGAGATAGCATCAAAGAGAACGGCGACACTAGCCAAGAAGAGGACTAGCACCATGTCAAACGTGCAAAAGACCGAATCTGAACCTCGCGCACTGGATCTCAGTGACGCGGCTGACGCCATCCTAAATCGTTGGGAAGACGCTGAAAAGCCATCTGAAGACGAAGAAGTGGAGGCAACAACTGAAGACGTCGATGAGACAGACGTAGAAGAAGTTGAAATTGAGGAAGCAGAAGAACTCGAAGACGACGAAGAGTACGAAGCGGACCCTGATGAAGAGGAAGAAACCGAAGACCAAGAAGAAGACGACGATGAGGACGATGAGGAAGACGATACCACTGAAGAAGTGGAAGTCGCCTCTGACGACACAGTTGTTGAACTCAAGGTCAACGGTGAAACCAAACAGGTATCTGTGAAAGACTTGAAGCGACTGGCAGGTCAGGAAGCATCTCTCACTAAAAAGTCTCAAGACTTAGCCGAACAACGTAAAATCGCAGACAAAGACTTTGTGAGGACTACGGTGTCATATCAGAAACTCTTAGAACGCGCTCAAGAGCGATTAAAGCCATATTCCGATATGGACATGATGGTTGCTCAGTCCCAGATGGACACTGAAACATTTGCCCAATTGAGGCAAGATGCGCGTCAGGCCGAAGAGGACGTAAAGTTCCTCGAGGAAGAAAGCAACGCCTTGCTGCAAGAGATGCAAACTCAGCAACAGTCTGCAGTCCAACAAGCCGCGAAAGAATGTATTCGTGTGTTAGAGGACACAATTCCAGACTGGGGCAACGAGATGTATAACGACATCAGGACGTATGCAGTCAAAAACGGCCTACCTCAAAACCAAGTAGATCAGTACACAGATCCAAACGTGATCATGTTGCTAAACAAGGCTCGTCTTTATGATGAAACTAAAGCGACGGCCCAATCAAAGAAGGCTAAAGCCAAAGTGACTAAAAAGACAAAGAAGACCAAAGTTTTGAGTTCTAAGAAATCCCCACCTACCAAAACTCAGATTAAGAAGGCCAATGCCCAGAGGGCGCAGGAAAAACTTCGAAATAATCCAAAGTACGGCGGTGGCATGGATGACATTGCAGATGCCCTAATGGCACGTTGGGAAAGTTAGTCTTTCCACTTCAAACTTTAATTTAAGGAAACTTAATAATGACGACATATACAACATATGATCAGGTCGGGAAAAAAGAGAGTGTGGCCGATATCATCACAGATATAACCCCATTCGATACTCCTGCCATGACCATGTTCAAAGACGAGAAAGTGTCTGCTCGGACATTCTCTTGGCTTGAGGATTCTTTGGCATCTGCCGGAGTCAATGCGGCAGTAGAAGGAGCCTCTGCTTCAATGGCTACTTTAGCCAACGCTGTTGAACGTACAAACAACACGCAGATCCTGACCAAGGCGTTCCAAGTGTCGGCAACTTCAGACGCTGTTGGCACTTATGGCCGTGCGAAGGAAACGGCCCATCAACTTGGTAAAGCCCTCAAGGAAATTAAGCGCGATGCAGAATTTATGCTCGTGGGTGCAGACCAAGCAGCCGTAGCAGGTACGTCAAGTGCGGCTCGTAAAGCACAGAGTGTTATCAACCAGATCTCTACTGTACAAGCAGGTGGCTCTGGTGCCTTGACTGAGGCGATGTTATTGGCTGCAGGTCAAACTGCATACAACAACGGCTCAGACGTAGACACTTTCATGATTAAACCTGCAGACGCTCAAATCGTAGCAGGGTTCTCAGCAAGTTCTGGTCGTAACCGTGAAATTGCCCAAGGCAAAACATTGGTAAATGCGATTGACTTGTATGTGTCTCCATACGGTGAGTACCGTGTTGTTTTGAACAGACACCTAGAAGCCACACATGCCCTATTGATCGATCCGTCGATGTTTAAGACATGTACACTTCGTCCGTTCACACGAACACTCTTGGCGAAAGACGGCGACAGCGACAAGCATTTTGTCGTCGGAGAAATGTCCGTCAAGCACATGAACCACGGCGATAGCGTACAGATTAACGCTCTCACCTAATACCGAATAGAACCTCGGTTCTTGTTGGGCCGCACTAGATCACATGGGTTTTGCTCTCCTTACTGTGTGTCTGGTGCGGTCCTTTTTATTTTCAAGGATGGCCCATGCTACTAAATTCTACAAAAGATAAGATCACTGACCTCACACAGTCCAACACAGATTTCATATTTGAAGTCGGTGATATCACAAGAAAACATACTCAGAACATCTCCCAAACATTCATCGATGATCTGAAAGATGCGCGTAATGAAAGTACTTCTAAGCCTATGGGTGATTTCCATAGAGTTGCATCAATACCGACTGTGGTAGTTGAGAAGTGGATGCGAGAAGGCTTCGACCTCTGGCAAGCCACAGGTAAGGATATCGTCGCAAGATTGAAAAGAGAAAACCTTGATGCGTTCATGGCAACGGATCGGAAGGTTTAACAATGGCAACCCCGAGAACAGGTAAGGCAAAAGTCAAAGTCACAAAAAGTGGCAAACGTGTTTCCTACGGTCAATCGGGGAAAGCGAAAGACGGAGGACCTCGAGTCCGCGCAGGGACGAAGAAGGGTGACGCTTACTGTGCCAGATCACTAGCGCAGAAGAAGAAACATCCGAAAGCCGCAAAGAACCCTAATTCACCTCTGAACTTGTCGAGAAAACGATGGAAGTGCAGTGGTGCCAAGTCAAAGAGGACCTGACATGAGCCTATACGAGAACATCGCTAAACGACGTAAGTCTGGAAAGCCCATGCGAAAGAAGGGCGACAAGGGCGCTCCGACTGACGCGGCATTTCGCAAAGCGGCACTGACTGCCAAAAAGCCTGTGAAGAAAAAGAAGGTCACAAATAAAAAGAAGAAAGTGACTAAATCTAAGAGGTACTAAATGAACAAAGGACAAATCAGGGCGCACTTTAAGGCCCTTCTGAATCGTAGTGACTGCCCTGATGCGCTTGCCGATACTTTTATTGACCAAGCGACGACCAGAATACAAAGAGTACTGAGAACCCCTGCACAAGAGGCTCAACAGAGTTACAATATCTCAGGTCAAACTGGTGAAATCACTATACCTACAAATCTATTGGAAGTAATAAGTGTCTATATGGATGGTGTTGCTGTCACACGCATTCCACATCACGAGATGATACAGGCACAAAAGACTGGGGAACAGGGCATACCGCGACAGATGTGCCGACAAAGAAGTAAGATCCTTCTTCACCCACAGCCAACAACAGGAACAGTATACTTAGACTACTATGCTGAGTTCCCAAGCCTTGCCACCGATTCTGACACCAATGCTCTTACTGCTATAGCCTCAGACATACTTACATACACTGCGCTTTCTTATGCTGCAGATTATTTCATGGATGAGAGATCCGCTATTTTTGAACAGAAGTCAGGACAGTTCCTTGCTGAACTACAAGAACAAAGTAATTCTGCAGAGCAGTCAGGCGTAAGTCAGGTAATGCGACCAACAGTAGTCTATGGAGATTAACAACCATGGCATCATCTTTCTATTCCCAGACCGGAATCTCTAGTACAAACACAGATGCGATTCAATCGAGTACCAATAAAGCCGCTGCTTCAGAAGCAAATGCAGCATCCTCAGAGACAAACGCAGCCGCTTCAGCAACTTCAGCGACTACAAGTGCTACCGCTGCCGCAACATCTGCTACTGAATCTGCTACCAGTGCTACAGCATCTTCTGGCAGTGCCACTACTGCAGCGACCCAAGCAGCATTAGCTACAACAAATGGTGCAGCGCAAGTTGCACTGGCTACAACTCAGGCCGGACTGGCTACAACAAATGGTGAAGCCCAAGTTGCACTGGCTACAACTCAGGCCGGACTGGCTACTACAAACGGCGCCGCACAGGTTGCACTGGCTACAACTCAGGCAACTAATGCTGCCACATCAGCAACAAATGCAGCAACTTCAGCAACTAGCGCGTCTACTAGCGAAACAAATAGTGCTACAAGTGCCACTGCAGCCCAGACATCTAAGACTGCTTCTGAAACTGCAAAGACTGCCAGTGAACTTGCTGAGACCAATGCGGCTACTAGCGAAACAAATAGTGCCGCAAGTGCCACGGCTGCGAATACTTCTAAGGTCAACGCGGCTACTAGCGAGACAAATAGTGCGTCTTCGGCTACAGCGGCGGCTACAAGTGCGTCTGCAGCGTCTACTTCAGCAACTGCAGCGGCTACTTCAGCGACTAACGCAGCAACTTCAACAACGAATGCAGCAACTAGTGAGACTAATGCAGCAACTAGTGCAACCAATGCTGCAGCAAGTGCTACGTCTGCATCTACTGCCCAAACAGCCGCTGAGACAGCAAAGACAGCATCTGAGACAGCAAAGACAGCATCTGAGACTGCGAAAACTGGGGCTGAAACTGCCCTCAACAACTTTAACGCACTTTACTTGGGATCAGCATCGAGTGACCCATCAGTGGACGGTAATGGAGACGCTCTAACTGCAGGGGATCTCTACCACAACTCTACTTCAGGAAACATGAAGTACTATACTGGATCCGCTTGGGCTGCGATTTCACAACTTGGGCCAACAGGTCCGGCAGGTCCGACAGGTTCTGCAGGTGCCGCAGGTGCCGATGGCAGTGACGGAGCCGCAGGTCCTACTGGGCCAACTGGTCCAACTGGTCCAACAGGTCCGGCAGGAGCCGCAGGTGCCGATGGTAGTGATGGTAGTGATGGTTCTGCAGGTGCCGCAGGTGCAGCAGGTCCTACTGGTCCAACAGGACCAACAGGACCTCAAGGAAACTCAGTGACAGGTCCTACAGGGCCTACTGGCCCGACAGGTCCTGCAGGTTCAGACGGCGCAGATGGCGCTCAAGGTCCGGCAGGTCCGGCAGGAAGTACTGGTCCTGCAGGTGCAGCGGGTCCTACTGGGAACACTGGCCCAACAGGATCTCAAGGTCCGGCAGGAGGCACTGGCCCAACAGGACCTCAAGGTCCGCAAGGAAGCACAGGACCTACTGGAAGCACCGGAAGTTCTGGTGGAACTGGACCAACTGGCCCGACAGGTCCGACAGGTCCGTCTGGCATAGGAACAAGTACAAGTTACGGTGGTGTTGGTAGTTATGGATTATTCTATAGGGCAAGTGCAGGTCAAAAAAGCCCCGGTTCAACTACTTCGGGCAGTAATATAGTACCTGCAAACACTTACACACACAGTACAACTCACGGAGGTTACAGCGGTTCGGGTTCGCCTTCTGGCACTTGGCGGTTAATGGGGCAGCATGGATATTATAGCAATGTTAACGCGTTTACCCGTCTGGACATGAACACTTCGGTATATTGCAGGATATCATAATGGTAATTACGATCACACAAGTCCGCAATGCGGCATCACTTCAGTCTGACAACCTCCGTATGGATGTAGAGATTAGCCATCCACAGTACGGATGGATTCCGTACACATTAGATCCAGACGATACAGACACAACCATCGACAACGATGCAGTCATGGCTCTAATTGGATCTAGTTTCACTGCTTATGTAGCACCAACGGCGGACGAAGTAAGTGCAGAACTTGCAAAGGAAGTTAGATCCCAACGCGACTTTCTCTTAAATGAATTGGACGAAATACTGTCTAATCCACTGCGATGGTCTTCGATGTCAAGCGGCGAACAAACTGCTTGGTCAACATATCGTCAGGCTTTGTTAGATGTACCACAGCAGTCAGGTTTCCCTGCGGAAGTTACTTGGCCTCAGAAACCGGACTTATAAGCAGGTCAAAAGGAAGAGCAAAATGACAGCAACTAGACAAAATTGGCAACTATGGACCGCTAACCTACCAGACAATGTTATAGATACTATTGTAACGCTTGCAGGTGATACACAGAAAGCAAAAACATTTGGTGGCGATGACGAAAGTGTCAGAAGTAGTCGTGTTAGTTGGATGAGCCAACATGATTGGGTTAGAAATACTTTATTTGAATATGTAAATCTTGCTAATCAAAACGCTTTCCATTTTAGCATCTATAACAAAGCCGATGTCCAATACACTGAGTACCATGCTGATGAGAAGGGTCACTATGGCCTACACCACGACATTGATTGGAGTAGGTCCGATGGCTTTGACCGCAAACTATCAGTAACGGTTCAACTATCAGACCCATCAGAATATGAAGGTGGCAGTTTTGAATTTACAGAAACTGAAAGCCCTGACGTTGTGTCTTCTAAGGCCAAAGGAACTGTTTTAGTTTTTCCAAGTTACCTTCAGCATCGGGTCAATCCAATAACAACTGGAACTAGGCGATCTTTAGTTGCTTGGTTCGAGGGGCCAAACTTTAGATAAAAGGACCACTTAATGACATCACCTGACGATAGTTGGCACTTATCAAAAAGTGTCCCAATCACCCTCATCATCGGTTTAATCACCCAAGGCGCAGCGATCGTCTGGGTGGTGTCAATGATGTATGGGGACATCGAAAAAAACAACGACAGATTAAGTGACTTAGGCAACCGCCTCGACAAACTAGAAGACATAGTTTTTTCCCAAGCGATTGCGATGGCGCGGATAGATGAAAACATAAAAGCCATTAGGGAAGATGTTCACAGGATGGCTACAAAGGAAAATAACTAGTAAAATGTTAGCGGAATTGGCCGCTTGTAACGCTGCCTTTATGACCGTCAAAAGTTTCCTCCAAAACGGAAGAACTTTAGCCGACTGTGCTTCACAGATCGGGACCATTGTTGCAAGCAAACAGGCACTTGAGGAGAAGGTACACAAAAAAAGAACTGGGTTCATGGCTCAGTTAAAACAAACTCAGGCGCAAGATCTGGAAGAGTTTCTTGCGCTAGAGAAAATCAAAGAGACTGAAGAAGATCTAATCCAAGTGATGATCTACCAAGGTCGCGCAGGTCTAAAAGAGGATTGGATGAACTACCAAGCAGAAGCAAGACGCAAGCGAAAAGAAGAGCGTCTTCGTGCGGAGAGAGAAAGACAAGAGATGATTGAGGCGATTACGATTGCAATGATTGTCCTAGCAGGAATAGCAGCAGCAGGAGCCGTTTTCTACTTCTTCGCCACACAATAAAGGAAAGCATATGATAGCAGCATTGACGGCAGTCTTGCCGAATGTCTTGGGTATTGTCGATAAGATGGTTCCAGACAGAGCAGCCGCTGAACTAACGAAACAAAAGATCGAAATGGAACTGGTAACTGCAGCCAACGAGATCAACAGACTACAGGCAGAGACTAACAAAGTTGAAGCCGGACACAGATCTATCTGGGTTGCCGGATGGAGACCGTTTATCGGTTGGTCGGCAGGTGTCGGGGTCTGTTACTTCTTCTGCGTTCAACCACTTTTGCAGTGGGCGGTAGCGATCTCGGGATCTACCATGGTGCTGCCGACTTTCCCCGAGGACGCATTGTTCGAGATGGTGTTCGCCCTTTTAGGGATGGCAGGTCTCAGGAGTTTCGAGAAGATAAAGGGTGTCGCAAAATGAAAGATAATTGGATCGAGTGTCTAGCACAGATACTCAAGTCAGAAGGTGGCTATGTTGATGACCCACGCGATAACGGTGGCGCTACTAACATGGGTGTCACTAAAAAGACCTATGAAAACTGGGTAGGACGAGAAGTCACTAAAGAAGAGATAAAGAACCTCACAATAGAGGACGTGTCCCCCATCTACAAAGATAGATACTGGGATAAAGTTCGAGGGGACAGCCTTAGTGACGGCTGCGACCTTTTACTTTTCGATCTTGCCGTTCATTCGGGCCCGAGACGTAGTGTAAAGATAGCCCAACAGACAGTCGGAAATGTGGTGGTTGATGGACTCATAGGACCAAAGACAGTCGCCGCTATCAACGCTATGGATCAAACAGACTTCATAAAGAAGTTCTCTGAGAACCGTCTGGAGTTTTACAAGCGTATTGAGGCATGGAAGCACTTTGAGAACGGCTTTAGAAACAGAGTCAAAAAAACACAGATCGCTGCCCAACTAATGGTCAGATAGATCTGTTAGCAACGAAAGGTAAGGTGATCGTATATCTTTCCAACTTTTAGCACTGGTCTCAGGTACACAAGCCCTTTGATCAGTGTTTTTTGCAGCCATATAATATCTTTATGGCTCTATGCCCACTTATTAAGTCTCAAATGTTTGCAATGTTCTCAATGTTATAGTATACCACTGTCGGTGCTTCGGTATCAGGGGGGAACGAGTGTGATCGGTTAATCTGAACAGCCGTTCCCTCCACCGTTTATATGTCAGTCTCTATGCTAAACAATCCCTCTTTGCCTTCTAACTCGGTAATAGAGATTAATGACCAGAACTGGCTGGCTGATAAAAATAGTACTTGATACTCCTGTAGATCTTCGGTCCATTGCCTAATAAACACACGACCATCTCGATCAATGTAAACCTCTATGTCTTCTTGTTCACCATTGGTATCCAGAGCGACAATCTTCTTGTGATTATCTTCGGTTTCTACCGTAAACATTACGTTTATTTTCCTGTTGTACTAAAAGGCCCCAAAGGGCCTCTTGTTTTTTTGGTAAATCCCAAACCGATGTTTTCCCAAAGGTCTTATTGGGATTTCTTTACGCTGCCTCAATGTCTACGAGTTCACAGACGCCACCAACGCAAGCCATTGTCTGACTGCCTTTAGTGTTGTCCTCTTTCTCGTATTCTGTAAGTTTGCCCCAGTCGATGCGACTAGGCATCTTTCGCTTGGCTGCCTCATACTCCATCTCTGTGCAGTCCTGATAAGGAGCCTGTTGGTATGTATGCTCGAACTTTGGCAAGAAAGAGACACCAGACATTTCGTCAAAGTACTTGTAGACAAATGCACCTACCTCTTCCCATTCATCTTCTCCTACATCGACGGTCACTGACGGCTTATGGCAAGTATAATGCCTTTGGTACATGAGCCACATATTTAACTGGTCGATGGCTGTCATATCATGCCGAGTTATAGATCCGACCGGACTCTCTATTGGAAAACTAAAGACAGTCGTTTGATCAGGTTTCATAACACATGGCTCACTAGGTATCCCTTGGTCAATCATGAACTGCGTCAGTGGATCTTTATTGTCTCCACGCACTGTACGAATGTAGAAGTCATTGTATCGAGCGTGAATCCCAGAAGCCGTTTGACACAGTTGTGAAACCGTCCCACTTGGCTTGACCGCTGTGACTGCAGCCGACTTATTGATACCCAACTGATTGGCATAGAACGCATTTGTATCCACAGCAATCTTTCGTAGCATCTGTAGTCGAGAATTTAGGTTCGGTTGCTTACCGTTGGTCAGGGTGTTGTCCATAATCCCAGTCATCGATACGCCTAACAGTGCCTCTTTCTCTGTCGTCTCTTTCCAGATTGGACGGAGGTAGGGGAAGTAGGTGAAGGTTGCTTGGATGGTTCCTAAGATACTGGCCAGTCTAATTTTGCGGCAGATCGAGTCCATTGTGTCAGTCTGGCGAATGCAAACCTCTGTTAGATTGCACAGTTGGTGTGGTAAAAGGGTGATTTCGCTGCAAGGATTGGTGCCATAGAGAGCCTCTGGATCTCGCTTACCATCGGCTAAACACCGATCTTGGACTGCCTTGCGATTAAAGATGCCACGTTCACCAGATCCTGATGCAACTAAAGCATTCCATTCCTCTATGAATGCCTCGTGACTTGGCTTCTCAGAGTAGGCTACAGAGTTATTGGCTAAAGCGAAGTGAGGGTTGTCTTTCCACCACTCGCCACTCTTGGCTTCACGCATTTCAGTGTCACCGAGGTCCGAGAGGCTGATCATGGCTGACCTTCGCACACCGCCGACCACAACTACATCACCAATCTTAGTCATGATGCTATGGACCTCGAGAGGCGTTAGGTTTCTCCCGACTGCACCTTGGAACGTCGTGATCGTATGATCGAACAGATCCACAAGTGGCTGTGGTCCAGACGCACGTCCACCGAATGTCTTTAGTCGGGCTCCTGCAGGGCGAACTTGAGAGATGTTAAACTTTGGTATTCTGCCGAGGTAAAGTTCCTCGATGAGTTGCCTATAGGCATCAGCCCATCCTTCTTTGGAGTCTAGGACGGTGATGATGTTATTTAGGTCTGACTCATAGAGAGAACTTGGAACGCCTTGGAGTTTATTGACGAACTGACTTTCAACGCTGTAGCCGACACCAGTTCCGTTCAATAGGATATATAGGACCTCATCAAAGCATCTATAATGATTGATAGGTGTGTAAGAGCAGTTGTAACCTGCAAGGTGGTCTCGTTCCAATGCAGGACCTGCGGTCATCATCGATCTCATGGATGGCATAATGTCGAGGTTGAGGATGGCTTCCTCTATCTCTTTGTGGACCTCTCTCTTGACTTTATCTCCGACCACATTCGACATATAGCGATCTACTGTCTCAGTCCAAGTTTCCCTACGTCCCTCATCCTCAATCCATCGAGCATATCGACTTGTGTGGATGAACGCCTGATAATCGGTAGGTAGGTAGTTATTCATTGATTTCTTTTCCCTTTAGTTCGTTGATCCGCATTTCGATGTATCTTTTTGCTTTTTCTAAATCTTTGATCTCATCGTCTTTGTATCCTGCGCGGCACACGTACTTGATGACGTTGCCTCGCCAGAACTCGAAGCGGTTTTTTTGGATAAATATGATCGGCTCAATCGGAAACTGAGTGTAATGATCAGGTGCTTTTATATCGTCTTTAGACATTCGGTTGGTATCCTCGGCTTCTCAGGACTCGACCGATGTTTCTAATCGGAGTTCCCATCACCTGTGCAATCTTTGCCCAAGTCATTCCTTGGTTGTGGAGTTCGACAATCCGAGAGCATCTGTCCCTAATCTGCTGACGAGTAGACGCTTTGTTATCTGACATGCGCTCTCTGTCGGCATAGGTTTCTACGTCATACAAGATATTTCTCTCGTGTACCCAAGCGTTACGCTTATGACCGTTGTATCGAGCAAAGCGTTCACACTCTGCCTTGCACATTCTTTCGTACTCGCTCCAGTTGTTGAGGATGTTTTGTTCCATTGTAGTAGTCATGCAGCAGGTTCCCATAGTTTTACCTCACCCTTTTCATCATCCCAATCAGTGGAACGAAGGATCCGAGCAAGTCGCGCTTGAGTCAGCGCATAGTTAAAGTCGAGTTTTTCTTTTTGATAGGCGTTGACGACAAGCCGCCAATTAGGCGACATGCCAAGCACTTTTTCTGCAGTCTTTGGTCCGATCTTTGGACAACCTGCGTAACCGTCCGTAACATCTCCAGTCAGCGTCTGCGTAAAGAATTGCCTATCTGCATCTTGCAGAGAGATATCATGACGCTCGTCGGATTGCGGTCTGTACAGACGACATGGTATAGACTTCATGTCTTTATCGTCAGACACGATGATGGCTTTTGTGCCTTCTACTGAACCCATGATGCCCATGACATCATCAGCCTCGAGACTGTCAATTTGGATGGCCTCATAGTTATCTTTAATCCAATCGATCATCACTGGATAACCAATCGGCTTTCTAGTCTTCTTTCGACCTGCTTTGTAAGTAGGTTCTACCGACTTTCGAAAGTTGTTGTGTCCAGAAAAAGTTATGATGATATCTTCCGCTCGTAACTTGAGTTTGAAGAACTCCATCATTTCGTCGAAGGCTTTCTTAGCCTCTTTCAGATCCGTAGACAGGCTCCAGATGTCTTCTCCCCAGTCTGTCTCAGTTTCACACGCACTGAGTACGCGATAGAGATAGAGGTCTCCGTCAATCAGCAGGGTTGTCTGGTGGAAGGATTTCTTTAAGGACTTCATCGATTTCTCCTTTCGTTTCCATACCGACGTCTGTGATGCACCATCGTGATCCCCAGACGTCCGTATCGACTTTAGTTGTTATGAACCCCTCAGATGCCGCTATAGCAACGTGCATCGCACCCTTCCGAGCAAAGTCAGACTTCACTGTGAATGGGTTACGCCAAGATCTATCGAGAACGATATAGAGGGATACTAGATTACTTAGGTGTTCATCGACATCAGTGTGTGTCACACCAATTTTGTCCCACGGTATGTTCTGCGGCGATGGGGATTTTAAGTCCGAGAGCAACTCCTGCTTCTTTCGCCATTCGTCTAGCGATATTACCGACATTTTCTGCTACCTCATTATTCCGGCAAGCAATCTGCATCTCGTCGTGGATCCACCCCATGATAAAAGCATCGTTGCCGTGTTGTTTCTTGATTTCATCGAAGGTCATCATCACCCACTGCTTTGACACAATGCTTCCGCATGATTGCAAAAGTTGGCTTAGACAGCGATGCTCACTACGGATCTTTAACTTCCGTCCATCGATGCCTTTGATGTACCCTCGTTTATAGGCTTGCTTTAGTCGTTTCTTTAGAGTGGCAAAAGCCGGAACGGCCTTGTCATAGTTTTGCTTTAGTCTTCTTCCGAGCGAGGCGTTACCACCTGCTATCTGTCCTATCAGGGCGTCACCTGCCCCGAAAAGCGTTGCATAGAGCCATGTTTTCGCTTGGCTGCGCGTCTTTAAACCTGCAGCCTTTTGATTGAAGGTGTGGATGTCGCCCTCGAGGATCACCTTACAGTACTCACCGCCATCATAAGGATGGAGATAAGAGGCTAATGCTCTCGCCTCGATGCCTGACAAATCTGTGCCGCACATGACCCAACCTTTAGGAGGACCAAAGAGACTTCTGCACTCTTTGCCATACGCAGATCCGGCGCTAGGCACCTGACCCAAGTTTGGTGATCGATGAGCCGCTCTCGACGAGGTACAAGCGTTGGACACAATAGTGTGTCGTAGTCTGCCGTCGTCACTGACCTTCTTCATCCATGATCCATTACCTTCAGCCAACATGCCGATCCGTTTCTGTAGTAGAAAGAACTCACCTAGTTTCTTGGCTTCTGGGAAGGGAAGGGCGTTTAAGACCTTTTCGTCGATCTTGGCCTGACCGCTGTCTGTCCATTGTTTGGGCTTCCAGTTGTACTTATCCTCGAGGCACTTCTGGATATGCTGACGAGACCCTGCGTTAAAGTAGACTGTCTTGCTTTTGACAAACAGTTCGTCCTTCTTGTATCCGAGTGTCTTGTTGTCTCGCTTTGGATAGAAGTCTTCAGTCACTTCCCACGGTGGAAATAGATCCTTCAGACTATCCTCGATCTCGTGTCTCTTCTGACTCAGTTCTGCGTATAGTTCTGCAGCCGCTGAACCATCAAAGGTCCATCCGTTGCTGCCGATCTCTCTGCAGATCTCAGCCATCCGGTGTTCCAGATGTATCGAGTGTTCGCTTGGCTGTGTCTTCATTAGAGACTTGTAGAGGGTAAGAGTGACTGCAGTGTCTTGGACACAGTACGATAGCATCTCTTCAGAGAACTCTTCCCATCCACCACTATAATCATCCTTGAAGTCAGACAATCGAAGACCCCAAGCCTTCAGACTATGACTGCCCCAAAGTCGCTTTGGAAACTCATCTTGAGTAAAGCCTCTCTCTGCATCCTCAGCAACCAACTCATTCTTAATCAGCCTAGAGAGGACTAAGGTATCCGTAACCGTGCCTGACGGTTTGAAGTCGGGATAGATAAGTTGAATTGCAGGGATGTCAAAGTCGATGATGTTGTGTCCTATGATCTCATCGGCTTCAGCTAACAGTTGGACACCTTCAGCGACATTATCTGGTCTAAAAGATCTAACGTCTTTGTCGTCTACCGACCGCAACACGAGACAGTGCATTCTGTCCATCGTTGGCAGTAGGCCATTGCTCTCTAAGTCGAAGACCCATCTCAACGGTTGTCTCCAGAGCCGCCTATAACACCACGCTCTTTTCTATCTGCTAGTTTTTCAATGTTCATTTTGGCTATGTCGTTGAGAGAGATGTTTAGATCCCTTGATAGGGCGGCAATGTACCAAAGCACGTCACCCAACTCAGCAGCCACAGTCAGTCGCTGTTTGTCGGTCAAAGCAAAGCCTTCGACGGAAACGTGTTCGTCCCTCATTATTTTCTTCAGAGCGCCACAGACCTCACCTGCCTCATTCGCCAATCCGAGGGCAGGATAGATGATTTTGTCACGATAGATTGCTGTCTCGGCTGTGTCCGCCTGATATGCGTTCAAGGTGTAGTTATCAAATTCTGACGGTCTCTTTATCATTTCACTGCTCTCCAGACTTTTTGATTTCTTCCGCGAAAGTTCTTGCGGACCCCAACACACTCAATGACACCATCGTCCGTGAGTTTCTTGAAACTTGATGTGACTGATCCATAAGGCATGTGTGGTAACTTTTGCTGTATCTCAGAACTGATGATCCCTCGATCACCTGCATCCAAAATTACCTTGAGGATCTGTCGCTCTTTTTTAGAATGGTTGACTGAATGATACGCTTGAACAGACGTTCTCAACGTGTAGTCGAGATAAGCATCAGCCATCTTATTGATTTCAGCGTTACTCATTACCAAGGGCAACTCTGATTGTTGCCAGTTCTTTAAGTCGTTCATTAGTTTGCTCCTGTTTAAAATGGGCTAAAATCTTCTACCGACACGAGACGCCCTTTTTCTCTGTCGTACTGGAGTTGATCTGCAGGACCGACTTCGCCTGTGAAACGGTTCTTGAGGACAACGAGATTTCTTAGACCTGCCGTGGGATCCTCTGGATCAACTTCGAGCCCGATACATCCGTCACTCAACTGAGCGATAGAATGCGAGGATCTGAGTTGTGCGAGAGATACCTTGGCACCTCCCTCGTGGCCTGTGTCGCCACTCGGACGACGAAGGTGAGACACAAGGATCAACGCTAGGTCTAACTCACTACAGAGAACACGAAGGCGGTGGATGATTGAATCTACAAGAGTACGTTCATTAGTCGTCTCTCCAGTAAGGCCACTGATTAATATCGATACGTGGTCTAACACGATAACGTCACAATTAAGCCCATGCTTCATGTACCTGATGCGGTTCTCGATGGTGTCCATGTCTGTGGATCCGAAGTGATCGAAGAGGTATATCGGACCTTGGGAGAGAAGGTCTTCAAAGCCATCTTCGATCTCTTCTTTGGAAGCAGCGTCATCATCGATCACAATGTTCTTGTTGATGTGGATGCCTACCAAACCTTGGGAGGTTCGCTTGGTAGACTCTTCCAACATCATCATGCCTACAGTGAACCCATCAGAATGGATCTTATAGGCGAACTCTCTGATCAATGTGCTTTTGCCGACACCGCTTCCGGCTGCCAACGTGATCAGTCCTGTTCTGATCCCCTTGAGCATTTCGTTGAGTTTTGGATATGGATATTTGATTGGTGACTCAGCGTCTTTGACAGCGATGGTGTCTCTAAGATCTTCCATGCTGACGATGCCATCTGGTCTGTAACTTTGAGCCTGATGGATCGCCGTAATTATTGCGCCTGACTGTCCCTTCAAGAGACACTCGTTTGGATCTTTATGGGGCAACACGGCAATCTTTGTTTTGCCTAGTGGCAAGACTTCGGCACATGCTTTTGCACTGTCGATCCCTGCCTCATCCTGATCAAACATCAAGATAATCTCTTCGAAGTTGTTGAGGTAGTCGAGTGCTTTCAGTAAATGCTTCTTTGCTGACTGCGCCCCATGAGGAAGTCCGACTGTTGCAAATTTATTACCTTGGATCATCGAGACGGTCATGGTGTCAATTTCACCTTCGCAAACCACGATCTTCTTGCCTGACGACCACAAGTGTTGAGCGTAGAGACCCATCTCTTTGGCTTTGCCCACTGTTGAAAACTGTTTGTCTTTAGTCCTGATCTTCTGCGCGACTGGCTTACCTTGCCTGTCCTTGTAGGTGGCGATCTGAACTGATTGTCCTTTGTGTAGACCAACGCGATAGTCGAACTTACGGCAAGTCGCCTCGTCTATCTGTCTGGCTCGTAACTCTTTGAACTCTCCGCTTAAGAGTTCTACACCCTCCTCTATCACCTTTACGGAGTGGTAGTCGGTGTCTCCATCGCCTGACGTGTACGTCTCGCAACTAAAACACCACATCGATCCATCTGTATATAGCGAGTTGGCGTCACTCGAGCCGCACTTGTCACACGGCTCATGCCGCACGAAGTCGGCTCCATCCGTTGATGGCTCCATAGTCATTCTCCTGTCTGTAAGTAAAAAAGGAGCCGTCCTAAGACGACCCCTTGCTCTCGCTTGATTGGACACACTCGGCTATCCAGTCATCTGGAATGACCTTATGCGCCCATCGGAAACCATGCTTTTCGCAGTAGTCGGCGTAAGTAGTTTTCGATCCCTTGTAGAGTTTGGCTCTACTGTTTGAGAAGACAAAACGAATATCGATATCAGGCTGTTGATCACGAATAAGCAAATGCTTGGCTCGATCTGCAACTGCCCAGATACCTTTACTTTCTAAATACCAATAGCCGTTTTGCTTCGGGAGTTTGAAGTCAGGCGTGTACTTCGCGTTCCTCGAAGGGACGACATACTGGATCTTGTCGGTCTCATATAGAACTTCGATCTTGTGGGATCTCAACTGTTTAGCAATAGTTTCCTCAAGACCCGACCGATATCCATTAGCCAAGCCTCGATAGAAAGATCTGTTCCTTCTAGGTAAACTAGAAGTCATCATCATCTAGTTCATCTACTGGAGTTCCATTTGCTGATGACCATTCGCCATCATTATCTTCTATGGAAAACTCTCCATCTTCAACAGCATCAAAGCCTCCTCCGTCGCCAGAAAAGCCGTCAACTACCTTAACCAGTTGTACCCGATCAAGAAGTAATCCGACGCCGTTAGTACCGCTAACGCTATAAATGTTTAGGATACCTGCAGCCTTCAATCTGGAGCCGCCATTGACTCGAGGCAACTTCTCCGGAGTAATCACTTGACCATTTGAGTCGTAGTATTTCGGTTGATATTTACTTTGTACTTTGAAACTGACTTGTCCGGTCTCGTCGTCTTTGGAAAACGCAAACTTAATATTCTTCTTGTTACCAAATGCGTCTGCAGCCGCCTCCCTCATCATTTTCATGAGAGGCTCGGCTTCCTTGGGTGTCATTAACAACTCTGTTTTGTACTTTGGGTTGTCCTTGTCAAACGCTGAGTCTGGAGTGTTCAGATGCGGATATTTCGCAGTTCCTACAGCCGTTTGGAATGGTGTTACTTTTGGCATACTTTTGTCCTTTTAGAAAAAGGGGCGGACCCCAGTTACAGAAGTCCGCCCCAGACAGGGAGAGATAAAAAGAAGAAAGACATCGCTTCCTTCAAGAGGGGGACATAAGTACTAACTAAAACAAAAGTCGCTGTTTTTAATTTGCTCCAGATCCAAGGTTCCTTTTTCTGGGATCTTATGCTCAAAGACATGCGCCGGATTGTTCAACTGATTCCTGATCTCATCCTCAAACTTGTCGAACAGACAGTCCTCTGAATACATATCCACGAGAGTTGATCTTACAGTGTCGTAAAGATCCCAAGCGTTGCCACTGACTGAAAATGAGTCATGGATCATGAAAAAGTCTTCCGCTGTGCCATCGTCGATCATCCGACACACAACTTTATGAACGTGGGCGCTGTCGCAGCCATGGATGAAGTTGGGCGCGATGGCATTTGTCGCCTTTTTGACGTCCGCTGCATCCAACTCCTGACTGAGGCTAACTTTAGTTCTCTTGCGCTGCTTGATTGCTCGGTCATACAAAAAGATCTTGATCTCTCGACGTCTGGTCTTTCTGTAGTCTTGTACAATCGGAAAGCCGCTCGGAGATGTCCACTTGACCGCCTTATTCTCTCGCGCCAAGACCTCCGTGATGCCTTGGAGATACTCCATAGCGCCAGAGACCTTCGGTAAGGTCTTCTGGATCGCTTGGTAACTTACGTTGGCAATGAACCTAGCCGCCTCGAATTGACCTTGCTCTGTCGGCGCTATTGGGTGCTTATCGATTAGTTTGTAGGCGACTTTGCGCTGCAAAGGCTTCATAAGATCTTCGACGAATTGTGCCGCCATGCCCACTGGCTTCGAAGAGTAGCCAAAGGTCATTGTTGCTCGCTTCAGAACGGATCTTGTGATGCCGTAGTCGAGCCAGACGCGACTTAGTTTTCCGACTGTCGAACTGTCCTTCCGTTTAGCGTTAAACTTCACTTTGCTCGACCGCTGCTCCTCAAGGATCTTTGTGACACTCTCTGCATTACTGGCGTAAATGTCTGCCACGGTCTTTGACGGTACAAGGTTGACCAATGCTCCTTCACGCTGACTGCGGTTTAGGCATGAGTAGTGCTGAACGCCACTATTAGTGCCATCCATGGCGATGGGCACATAGCAAACAAAGTCTTCACCTTCCTCAACCCATCGAGCATACTCTAGGGCTGCGGCAACGAATTGGAACGGCTTGTCTGCTTTACTCCAAAAGTCATAAGATTGCTTAAAGTCCTTGGCTATTGAAAGAATGTTGTCGTGGTTGTCTTGGACCCACTCGACACGCTCGTCCAAGGGTGCCTTGCTGATCTTATCGAAGTCTCCGACGTTTGCCAGATGGATCATCAGCCAGTAGGCATTGTTGCCCTCGACTCTGTAGCCTCTGTAGTAGGTAAACAGCGCCTTGATGTGATCGTCACGAAAGTAGTTGAACGACGGAATGCTGTATATACGCCCTCGAAAATCAAGGTTCATCGGCAAGAAGAACTTATCGTGGACCGCTAGTTCATGCGCTGTCTGAAGATCCTGTCTCATGACCTCCGCTGCGCCCTTGACCTGCGTCACCAGTTTCTGGTGCCTACGGATGTCGGCTTTGATTTCCGCGATGACTTGCGGCTCCAACTCTTGCCAGTTCTCCGGCATCCGTGGTCTCTCTGGTAGATCTTGAGTCGGAAACTTGCCCAACTGTTTACGCTCGTCCCAACACCACTGGACAACCTCCAGAATGGCGTCATTGATTGCGAGTGGTGTGGCTTGGATAGCGTTGACTGCTCGGACGTAATCTGGAGTGCCTTTCGTAAACTGATGTCGAATTGTATTCTCTTGCTCTATCGTTGGCGACCTCACCAACTTCACACAACTCGAAAGAAACTCATCGTGATAGGCACCAGTATCAAAGTCCGTCCATGGGTTTGGCTCTGACAGCATCGGTTTAAATATGGGTGCCATCCAACTTAGGTATTTTTCTGACTTCTCAAGTTGCTTCTCGGCTGCTTCCGTGAACTTCAGCCGAAGCATCGTATTGTTTTTGCCTTCGATCTCAAGTGACTTGTCGAACACATGAGAGCACTCAAGCACAATCGATAGAACAGGAGCCGCAAGTTTGGTCCGTCGTTCTTTGATTGACTGACGCTCGGCCCTTGTCTTTGCAGTTCCAAAGTTCATTGATCGAAAGCCATTTTTCTCCGCGATAATGCGTAAAGCCTTCAGTCTGTACTTTGGACTAGAGTGTGCCGTTGTCACCTGATTGATTATTCTTTTGTTGGTGTTGCGTGGCTTTGGGCGCTCTAGTCCTGCTTTGGCTGCAATGTCTATGGCTGTCTGATGTTCCTGTTTGTCGTGCCATAGCAACTCGTTCTTTAGTAACTCTTTCTCGATCAGTTCGCCAATCGTTTGGGTTATTTGGGTGACTGTGGACACCTTCAACACCCCATTAAAAGAACACATTAGACCAATGTAAGCCAAGATATCTTCTTCAACTGTAGACAACTCTTCGACCCAAGTTGGAATCCGTCCCTTAGACTTCCTGCCTTCTTTAAGTGCCTTTTGTATGCCTTCAGTGACTTTGGGCATTGCTTGTTTTAGGTGGTTGAAGTGGGAGGGGCTATCTGTGACATCTTCGGAGCCCTCGTGCTTGTCTTTGTATCTTTCGTTTCCTTGGTCTCTCATAGATGTTTCGTAGGCGGCATTAGTGTCTGTAGTGGTCATGCGTCTGCTTTCCCTTTGTCTTTCTAATAGGGGGACAGATGGTGCGCCCTAAGTGAGACGCACCTCTTGTCGAAAACAAATGTGAATTGATTGCCTGTCTAAAGTACACGCCCTTTAGTTAGGCGCTTTGTCTGCCTCGTGGTGCCTACTTTGTTTTCAGTAGTTCACCTATTTTTTCGTGAGAATTACTCAGGTAGTTCAGGTTATATTTGTTGGCTAAATGCGTGACGAAGTCTGCATACCCCAACCAACATTCCACAACTATCTCAGTGGCTTGGATGCTCCGGTGCTTTTGTTTATTACGCTTTATATGGATCCACCCTGCGTCTCCTGTCTCTTTGACCATGGTGTCCATCGCGGCTCGAGAGGTGCCTAGTAGCTTTTTAGTGCTACTTACGTTTGCATAGTTATCGTCCAGATGAGCGACGATTGTATGCATAAGAAACCTACGACGCAAAGAAGTCGACATAGAGTATTCTTGTATCTTTAACAGTTCCGCACTATCGATCCGTCTTCCACCTTCGCTCAGTTCGATTTCATAAGCCGCCAAGCGTCTGGCATACTCGAGCCGAAGCGTGGATCGTGCTCCTTCTAGATTATTTCTCATGTAAAATTTTCTCCCAGTAGTGTAAATATGATATAAAAACTTCTCTTTCTGTCCATGCGTAGTCACTATGCACCACCAGACATTTGTGCCGCGATTGCTTGTAATGCGCTTGGCTTGGCTTTGATGTACTTGCGCGTCGTTTTCTCTGACCTGTGGCCCAACATAAGACCAATGACAGCAGAGTTGGCCTTGATGTCATTAGCCATCTTGGTTGCTGCCGTATGCCTTAGAGTGTGGAACACATAGCGCGGATCCCTGTGCAGCAAGTCGCGCCTCATGCGTCCCCACGCTCGATAGAATCGCGTGTGCTCGAAGTATCGCGCAGGTAAGAAGTCGAGTGCTGCCAAGGCGTCATGCGCTCTCTTGTTCAATGGAACGTACCGCTCGTCGCCGTTCTTGGTGTCCTCCAGATGCACCCAGTTCGCTCCGGTGTCGTCTTGCTCGAGGCTGTCCCGAGTCAATCCGGTGATCTCACCAAGGCGCATTCCAGTCTGGTGTCCCAACACGATAAAATGGGCCATGTAGGCGTCGTCAGTGCCTTTGAAGTAGGCCTCCATTCGCTCCAGTTGCTCCTCCGTAAAGAAGAGAGGCCGTGCGTTGGTCTTGGTTGCCCTCCACGTAAACTTTGGCGCGTGTGTTATGTGCTCCTCGTTCACTGCGTGACCAAAGACGCGAGTCAACATGGCTGCGTAATGGTTGACCGTGTTATCCGACAGCCCCTCCTGCGTAAGGCTGTCAAAGAAGTCGTGGATGTTGTGAGGCTTAAAGTCGCCAAGATCCCGAGTGCCGTAGTCTCTGAAGTTGGCGAACTTCTCCGCCTTCCTAACAGACTTCCTGCGGTGATCATCTGTGCCGCTCCAAAGTCTGTGCTGCTCGAACATTACGAAAGTTAAAAAGTCATAAGTCATGATGTCACCTCCGCATTTCTCTCGAGATAAATTTCAATTTCGCTTCCATCGTCTAAAGAGAAAGACTTGGTCTCCCACCCTACGACCTTTGAAAGCGGCTGTCCGTATTCGGTCTTCATGACTTTGCCGTTCTTGTGCTTCAGTTGCTCTTCGACTGGCTGTTGGATTTCCACATTTATCTCGTAGTAAATGCTGTCCTTAAACCAATCTAAATTACTTTTCATTTCCTCTTGAATGTACTTCATCAAAGCCTTCTCAAGGTCGTACATGCCTAACTTGATGTGCATTATTTTCTCTCCTGTTCTGCGACGGCTGCCGCTGCTATCTTTGCCATGTGTCGGATCTGATGCTCTGCATCGATGATCGACTGCTGTTCGGCCTTTGGGTTTTGCAAGACCATGATCACAATCTCTGCGACCGTCTCCCAAGACGGACACAGATTGACTGTTGTGACTGGCTCGAAGCCTTTCAGTTGAATACGGCTCATGATGTCTCTCCCAGTCCGTCACATTCACCACTGCAAGACAGCGCATGGGCGATACATGCGGAATACTCTGTCAATGCTTCGTTGACGTCCGTTGTACTTTCGACCTGCAATCCATAGCGGACAGCGTAGCCATCAAAAGTCCTGAACAACTCAACGCTTATCGCGTCGTTGGTCGTGTCGTTTTTTGCGATTAGTTTAAGCATATTAGTTAACTCCCATTAATGCAGCGCCAATCCACAGACTGGCGTAAAATGTACCGAAGATGCAGAGGGCGCCGATGACGTCCCCCACGATTGCAAGTGCTTCACGACGCTTCATGATGTCGCCTCCTTTTCCATGCCACAGATGATGTTCGCCATGAATGACCAGTAGCCATCAATGACCTTGTCTTGGAGTTTGTCGCTTGCTTCTGGATCGATTGAGCCAAACTCAATAGCCATGTCGATGATGTCGCCATTATAACAGGCGATTGGGAGAGCCAGACCAGACAGCCAGTCTGCTATCGCTTTCTGTTTGCCAACTTGAGCAACTCTCCATCCGTACTCTGAGTTGAGCCGCTCGAACAGACGCTTGATCTTGGCCTCTCTCGTGGGCAGTTCGTTGCCGTCGTGATCTGTTAAGGTGTCGAGGATGTAGGCCTGATAGCGTGGCTTATAGACTGTGTGGTGTACCTTGCCGCTCATGACTGCACCTCCAGACCAAAGGTCCAGTCTATGGACTGTCGGAGGTCATTCTTGAGGGCAAAAGACTGGAACACCCATCCTTCGCCATATTGCTTTCCTCTGTACTTGTTGGCATATGCCGGACGGATGAAGTTGCCTTCAGCATCTTGGAAAAAGTACGCTCCGAGGTGGTAGCGTGGATTGCCGTTCACGTCGTTGTTGATGCGAACTGCTTGGGCCTCTAGGCTGTTGGCCATGGCCTCTACCGCTGCTTTCTTTTCGACTGCTTCAACGGCTTCTTTCTTGACCTCCGAAGATAACATTGAAGGATCATTCAAAGACTTTAGAACAGCCCTAAGTGCCTCCGGTGATCCGTCAGTCGGGACGATGATATGATGCTTTGTGCGCCACACGTCGCCATAGTATTCGTGATTAAATGCTCTAGTATAGCCTTTGAAGCCTTCTTCCCAAACGTCCACGACCTCCGAACGTTCGTAAGACCCAAAGACGTCAACCCACTCGTCACCTTCGACGCCATAGTTCAAGATTAATGTGTAGTATTTAGTTTCTTTAGACATATGTTCTCTCCTTGTCTGTCTTGTTAGACGAGGATGTCGGAACTTTATGTCTACTGTGGCCTAGTGGCCTGAGTCGGGCTGTGTGCCTCTGCTTGGTGCTTTCGGTGGGGAGTTACAGTCCCCTGCCACACCTTGCGGCCTGTCGCCCTATCAAATGTAAACCAAGGCCCCAACGCCTCGTTAGACCCTTAATGAATCAACGGACATCCCCTGTCAACCCCTTGCCAGTCAATTAGTGACTGAAAGAGACAATAGAAGACCTTCTGTCCCCCTATAGAAGCAGAAGAGCGGTGATCACTGCCGACGTCTGCACTATAGTTGACTGAGGAAACATCCTCCTCGACCACACAAAGAACACAAACAAAAGAACTTGAGTGACCTTAGTCTCTATAGACGGAGGTGCTTGAGGCGCGAGAGTCGATCCCATGAGCCGAGGCCCAACCCTCGACCATCAGGTGATCCTCTCGCAACTAATAACACAGACAAAAGATCGGGAGTTACTAAAGATGCTGAAGAAACTGAAAGAGATTATGTGTCGCCTCATCGACGGACTAAGGAAGATCGTGAGTAGACTTGTCGGCGCTTGTGTTGCCGTGTGGATCTGGTGTTGGTCTTGGCTCCCGAAGTCGGGCTGATTGTTCTAGTGTTTGGCTGTGTCGTGTGGCATTGGCTGCGCTTTGTGTTCTATGAGTCGAGAGAGGGCGAGAGACGGAGGCACGAGAGGCGACGAGAGAGACTGAGGCATCGTGGGCCACCTTGGAGTGATCCTGAGGTCTGATGAGGCTGTGAGTGGCTGTGGTCCCTATCTGTATCGAAAAGAAAATGACCCTCGCCGAATAAGTTTCACTAATGGCGCTAATGTCTAGCGATGCAACCATTGCATCCCCCCCAGTATCGTTGGGGATATTCTGTCCCCTGTCAAAGAACACCAGTAAAAACAGTGGCTTAGTGGATCGACCTAAGAAAACTTAGGTTCCCTAGCCGAAATCAACCCCCACGCACCAACGAAAAAGATCAATTTCAAAAAGTAGACTAAAGGTCGGCGTTGTTGTTGTTGTAGTCCGTCTCTTTAAAGCAGCGGCTACTTTTGAAAACAAAAGGAACTTTAAGATGGGCTTAGAAACAGCAGCCACTATTGACCAACTGAACACGTCGAACCCTGTCGCCACAGACGGCTTGGGGCAAGCAGACGACCACATACGTCTCATCAAGTCAGCGGTAAAATCCACGTTCCCCAACGTCACCGGAGTAGTCTCTGCGTCACACACAGAACTAAATAAAATCGACGGATACACAGGTAGTACAGCAGAACTTAATGTACTCGATGGTATCACAGCGACTACAGCCGAACTCAATAAACTTGATGGCGTCACTGCGTCTGCAACAGAACTCAATAAGGTAGACGGACTGACAGCATCTACAGCCGAACTCAATAAACTTGATGGTGCTACAGCGACAACCGCCGAGTTAAACTATGTGGATGGTGTTACTAGCAACATTCAGACACAGTTAAACTCAAAGTATGTAGCAGCAACTCAAACTACAGGTACATGGCAAGCAGGTACAGGTGGGACAGCTAGTTTAGTTACACCTGCAAATATAAAGGCTGCCATTATTGCCTTAGAACCAAGTTCTACACCTGCCTTCACATCTCAGGTTGCTTTTACCTCTAATGTCACCTCTGCAACACACGGATTAGGGGGATTACCCTCACGTTGGGAAGTAAGTATTGTATGCACAACGGCAAACTTAGGCTATGCTGTTGGAGATGTTATCCGCTTAACTTCACACAACGAGGGTAGTGGTGCCCGTGGTACTACTGTGTCTGCTAACGCCACACAGATTACAGTAGCTGGATCCTCTGTATTTCTTCAAACAAAAACAGGCTCTGGGGTTGCAGCACTAACAAACGCTAGTTGGGATCTTATTTTTGAGGCTTGGACATAGTGACGAATGGTCGAGCGCGTTAGAACATTTTTAGATGACTGGCTCATATGGCCTAGAGGCATGATGATCGCTTTTACAGTCATGTCGTGGAGGGTGGTGGAGTGGTTTATGAACCTACCGGACCCTACGACACAGCAGTCAGCCCTAGTATCAGTCGTAATGGGATCCGCTACAGGAGCCTTCGCCATATGGATGGGAAAAGAGGCATGAGTCATGTTTAGTGCAATAATCTTCGCTTGTTCGCTCCATGTAAGCGAATGTCAAACCATATCACACCCAAGAATATTTACAGATAAAAAGGCGTGTATGGACAGTCTTAGCGTTGGTGTCGTGGATGTCCAAATGCAAGGATGGCGGATCGAGCAATTTACTTGTTACGAGTGGGCAGAGGAAGCCTAGCACATAAAGAAAACTATTAGAATGGAGGAGGGTGTAGTGCCTAACTTACCAGTCCGAGGACTAGGTTCTGTAGGTGTGGTCACTGACGTTGACCCCTACAACCTACCGATCAACGGCTTCACTCGAGGCAAGAACGTCAGATTCCACGAAGGCAAAGTGACCCACGGTCCAATCTTCAGAGACGTCAGTCCAGCCAGTACAATAAGCAACCCAATTTTTGCCTATGGCATACAGTCAGCCACAGGTTACGATACTGTCCTGTTGATCGACGATACCTTCCAGATCAAAGAGTTGAGTAATGGTGTGTTTACGACACGACATGCAGCCACTACGCAATCACCTCTACATGAAGTAACAGCGACAACTTTAGCAAATGTCATCTATGTAAACCGCAGTGACCAGATCCCTTTGCATAGGACTTCTAGTAACTCTAGTTTCACAAACCTGCCAAACTGGCCTTCGACATACAGAACAAAAGCCCTCAGATCTTTCGGAGACTTCCTGATTGCATTGAACACTACAGAAGGCGGTGTCGATCATAAGAACAGGGTCCGCTTTAGTACTACAGCATTGTCGAACAGTGTCCCTACTACTTGGGACGAAACAGACACTACAGAGTCTGCAGGTTTCAACGACCTAGTACAGATGAAAACATCTATAGTCGATGGAGCCACTTTAGGGTCCAACTTCTTGATCTACTCGTCTGACCAAGTGTGGATGATGGAGTTTGTTGGTGGTTCGTTCATCTTTAACTTCCGCAAACTATTCGACGACGCAGGGGTTATGAGCCAAAACTGTATAGTTGAGGTAACAGGCAAGCACTACGTTTTCGACTTCGATGACATCTATATCACCGATGGCAACACTAGGCAGTCTATCTGCGACGGTCGGGTCCGAGACTACATCTTTAACGGCATTGACTACAACAAGCGTGACGAGTGTTTTGTGTTACATAACGCTAACCTTGAAGAGGTATACTTTTGTTATCACTCAGGCGACGATCTTGCTGTTTTCGAAGACGGAGACAAGTGTAATCGAGCGGCTGTCTACAACTACAAAGAGGATACTTGGACCTTCCAAGATTTACCTAATGTGGTGAGTGGAAGTATTGCCAACATTTCGTCAGCGGAATCCTATAGTTCAGTCGATTCTGGCATAAATTATGCTAACTCAGGTGGTACTTACTTGAGCCAAGAGTCTGAGTTTAAACGTCATGCACTTATGGTTTCCAAGTCAACAACTGGTGTCTCTAGGTCTACAATGTACGGTCTCGATTTGCCGGACCTTGGGTCTTTAACTGAGGCGGCAGATACTACCGTGAGTAAACCTGCGTTCTTAGAGCGAACAGGTATAGATTTAGATGAGCAAGGGACTCCGCTCTCAGGCTACAAAGTGATCAATGCGTTTTATCCTCAGATGAACACACCTAATACAGATGGTAACTTTGAATTTACATTTGGAGCGGCAAATATACCGACGAACACTCCAAACTATGAGTCAGCAATAACCTTTGACTCGAATGTAGAGTACAAAGTCGATACTCGGATCTCAGGCAGATACCTCAGTTACAAATTAGCATGTCCTACTCTCAAGGACTTTGCGTTCTCTGGTATGGACTTGGATGTGATTGTCACAGGCAGGAGGTAGTTAATGGCTCTTTCCGACTTACTTAACGTCTTGGTCAAGAATTATGTTCGAAGGCCAACGCCAACAATAAACCAAGATCAACTAGGTCCTTACGTCCAAGATCAACTCCGAGAAATAGAGTCGTCAATAAGGACACTAACCGATGCAGCAATAAGTGTAACAGATCAAGAGCCTGAGTCTAAACGCAAGGGCATGGTTCGATACGCAATATCGCCATGGGATCCCCTCAGTAACGGTTACAGTGGTTTAGTTGTTTACAATGGGACTAACTGGACAGCCGTATAGAGGTAAACAAATGCAGCAAGACTTACAAAGACGTACATCAATCATGGCTTTTCAAAAGATGATGTTTCATGGCGTTCAAGAAGGCTACATTGAAGACATTACTGATCAAACAAAACTCAATCACTACTTTACACCTACGGATAAAGACTACGGCTGTTCAACTTATGCACGAGAATTGTTTATGCCTAAAGGCATGATTGTAGTCGGCAAATTACACAAGAAAGCACACCTGACATTCTTACTTAAAGGCGTGATTGTTGTTGTATCTGAAGATGGCGGTAAGAAAAGGCTACATGGCCCTGTTACTTTTGTATCCCCTGCTGGAGTTAAACGTGTCTTCTACATTGAAGAGGATGCACTACTCACAACAGTTCACCTTACAAAAGAAACAGACGAACAAAGCCTCGATAAAATTGAAGACGAGGTTATTAGCCCAACATATGAGGCCATGGGCCTAGAGGAACCAGACCTATCAGGTTTAGACAAGTTCCTATCACAGAAATAGAAGGAATAATTATATGTCTTTTGCAATAATAGGCGGTGCAATCATTGGCGGTGGAATGGGACTTATGGGTGCCAACAAGCAAGCCAAAGCCATGGACAGAGCCAACGCCGCCAATATGGCATCGTTCAATATGTACAAACCATACGTTGAGCCTAACCTAAAGGCTGCAGATGCTGCTTTAGGCGGAGTACTAGAAACAGGTAACTACCAAGGTCAGACTTACGCAGGACCTAATCAGTTCAACAGAGGCACAGCCAACCAAATGGGCCAGTTTGGTCTTGGGATGCAGAACAGTGGGTCCAATATAATGGGCCAGACAGCCGGATTCGGACAGAATGCTAACGATCTCTACGGTCAGTACATGGGAATGGCTGATGGTGCAGGTCAAGACCGCATGGCGACTGCAATGGACTACGCAAATAACAATGTAGACGCATTAGCAAACGTAGCCCTCCGTGACAGCCGCAGAGGTCTGGACGAGAACCTCCGTCAAGGCAACATTTCAGCCTCTGGAACCGGAAACATGAACTCAAGTCGTGCAGGTGTGGCTGATGCCATCGCTAGACGTGACTTTGACGACCGTGCAGCCGATGTACGCACAGGCCTACAGAACCAACTGATCGATAGATCCCTCCAACAGCAAGCACGGCAGTTCTCAGACCAAGGCGATGCACTAAATGCAGCCGGAAGGGCTAACCAGAACATCATGGGCGCATACGGCATGGGCCTGAATACCATGGGTGAAGGTGCTAACTTCGGTATGAACGCCGGAAACTTCCTACAACAGCAAGAACAGAACCGTTTGAATGATGATCGTGACAGGTTCGAGCGTGATCGAGACTTTGAGTTTGATATGCGCGAGAGGTACGGACAAGGCATACTTGCCCAAGGTGGAACAACATCAAATACATACAAGCCAAACCTTGTAGACAAGGGACAAGCAGCCATGGGCGGTGCGATGTCGGGTATGGGCTTCATGAACAAATATATGCCCAGATCAGGTGGTTTTGGCGAAAGTCAAATGTTTAACCCCCTATTTGGCGGTCAAGCAGGGCTAGGGATCGGAGGTAACTAAAGATGGAATGGGAAATAATTAGCCAGAACCCTAACTTTATGTCTGCTCTAGCCAATGACCCTAGAGTCGGGCCAGATCCGAAAGCATGGTATAGCCGTCTTAGACCAGAAATACAAAAGTCATTGGCTGAGTCTTTTATGCCAAAGTCAGGTACAGTTGCAGAGCCGATCCTAAACCCGAACATGGCCCAGACAATAAGTCAGATTAACAGACCTGCTTTAGATCAGGTTCAACCCCTTGTTGCTGCAGATAATGGTGTACTAGCAGGTGGCTTTAATGCCGATGGCGTTGCTATTGGTACAAACATGGAAGCCGACGTAGACCCCAACAAAGGTTTCGTACCAGTCACAGTAGGGTCTGGAATGAGTATGGGTGTCGTCATGTATAATCCAGAAACTGGCGCGGTCATGCCAGTAGAGGGTAATAATGTTAGCAATCTAATCGCTCGGAACCCCAACGTCCAAAACATTGCTATGGAGGCTTACAACAACCGTGTAAATGCTCCAGTACTAGAGGCCAAAAAAAACCTTAACACTGCCCAAGGTATCATCGATGCCACAGATGGTCAGGTAAGTGGTCCTGTCCTTGAGCAGTACACAGATGCTAAACGAAATCTGACTGAAGCCCAGAGACGCGCTATGTCTAACATGTCTGACCCTTCAGCCGTGGACATAGCAGCTAACAGACCGTCTTACGAAACTCCAGTTCTATCAGGTCTCGAAGAGTTTGAGGCAACTAATACTCCGTATGTACGTCCTACAGTGGTCAACAATCCGAATGTACCCGAAGTGTTTCCAAATCCGAATTTACCTAACGTGGACTTTGCAGATCCAACTATGGCTCCAACAAATGCTCTTAACGCAGGGCCAGTTCTTATAAACGACAATAAGCCAAATCTGCCCTTTAATACTTATAGCGAGAATGGAGTTCTTACCGATAACTCTGCACCAAACACTGTGACGAACTCAGGTATCTTAGGAACAGGTACGTCAAACCGTACGTCAGGTGGACCAAGTGTTCGCTCGATCATGGGTTCTTCGGGCATGAAGACCAGCAACAGACGTGGATCTAACATCCCCAACATGCTCATAGACAGAAACGAGTCTCTTATCCGTATCGGTGGAGCAATGTACGGTGGTGCGCTTCAAGGTAACGGAATTACTGCCGCTACTGAAGCGTATGGCAACATCCAAGACGCAAACCGTAAAGCAGACGCGGCTAGATTTAAGATTGAAGAGGCTAGAAGACTAGCAGCCGCTAAAGCAGCCTCCAGAGGTGGAGGCGGTAGAGGTGGTAAAGGCAAAGGCATGACGTCAAATCAAGTCAGCGACGTTATGTTTAACTACCAGAAAGCATTGAATGCAATCCGCGATAGCCGAGCGGCAGG
>JGI20151J14362_10000011_pt1 | contig 137473 bp, 123 predicted proteins | sample COG_01_FD_14362 | JGI IMG/M metagenome (IMG submission 14362)
TGTATTCCCGAACAATATGGTGGGTTAGGTATGAGTTTTAATACGGGTATGTTAATTGCTGATATCGTCGCATCCACAGGATCATTTACTACTGCATTTGGAGCCCATACGGGAATTGGAACTTTACCAATTTTATACTACGGTAATGACACTCAAAAAGAAAAATATTTGCCTCGACTCTCATCTGGTGAATGGAAAGCTTGTTATTGTCTCACGGAACCTGATTCGGGATCTGATGCAAATGCTGCAAAAACAAAAGCTGTTTTGTCTGAAGACCAAAAGCATTATTTGATTACGGGTCAGAAAATGTGGATTTCAAATGCTGGGTTTGCCGATTTATTTATCGTTTTTGCTAAAATTGAAGATGATAAGAATCTTACCGCATTTATTGTGGAAAAATCCTTTGGAGGAATCACCATGAATGATGAAGAACGAAAAATGGGGATAAAAGGATCTTCTACCCGTCAAGTATTTTTTAACGATACAAAAATACCCGTTGAAAATATGCTTTCAAATCGTCAAAACGGATTTAAAATTGCAGTAAATATTTTAAACATAGGTAGGATTAAATTGGGTTGCGGAGTGATTAACGCTTGTAAACAAATTGCAAATCAATCAACCAACTATGCCAACGATAGAAAACAATTTGGTGTTTCTATTTCTTCATTTGGTGCTATCAAGAAAAAATTGTCTCAAATGGCTGCAAAAACCTTTGGTATCGAATCCGCTTCTTATCGTGCGGGTCAAAATATCGATGATCAAGTTGATTTTTTAATAGCCCAAGGATACCCAGAGCATGAAGCAAAACTGGAGGGCGTTGAACAATTCGCTATTGAAGCAGCTATCATTAAAGTACATGGATCTGATGTTTTGAATGAGATCGCTGACCAAGGCGTTCAAGTGTATGGCGGTATGGGATTTTCAGAAGAAGCTCCCATGGCTCGAGCTTACAGAGATGCTCGAATTGCCAAGATTTACGAGGGTACCAATGAAATAAATAGAATGCTTTTGGTAGGAATGATTGTTAAAAAAATTACAACAGGTGAATTTAATTTAAAGGACGAACTTGATTTCTTCAATACAGGGATGATCCATAAGGAGACTATTGATGCTGCCCCGCTGTCGAAAGAATACAAAGTGATTAAGAATCTCAAAAAAGCAATTTTAATGGTAACAAGTAAAGCGCTCGAAATTTATGGCGGCAAAATCAATAAAGAACAGGAGCTCCTCATAAATATTTCAGAGATGGTTATTGAAACTTACGTTGCCGAATCAACTTTACTCAGAACCTTAAAGTTGATTGATCAATCTATAGAAAATTCAACCAATTTGTTCATAAATCTTACCAAACTATATCTATTTGATGCGGTCAGAAAGTCAAAAAATGAAGGTTATGAAGCCTTGGCTTGTATGATCGATGATGAGGCTCATTTGGTTTCATTATTGAAAGTCATGGATCGATTAACCGCCTATAATCATTTGAATACAAGTAGGGTTTCTCGAGATATTGCAGATGAGATGATTCTGCAAAATAAATTTCCTTACACACTCTATTCTTAGATTTAGTAAAAGGTATTTTTCATCTGTTCATAAATTACCCAGCTAAATATTTTTAAATGGAGTAAAGCCCCTACTTTTGTGGAATACTTTTTTATATGGAAGCATTCAAAACATTAACAACGAAAGAAAAAGCCCTAAAAATTAATTTAAATGCTGAAATATATGGAACCATTGCCGAAATAGGTGGTGGACAAGAAGTAGCTAGTCATTTTTTCAAGGCAGGTGCTGCCTCAGGTACCATCGCCAAAACCATGTCAGCTTATGATATGACTTTTAGTGATGCCATTTATGGGAAATCTACAAAATATGTTTGTGAAGACAAACTCGATAAAATGCTCAGTAGAGAATACAATCTCTTGGCTGAGCGTTTGACGGAACGAGCACCTCACTCGAAATTTTTTGCCTTCGCAAATACAGTTGAAACTTTGAACTTTGGTAAGACCAATGATGGTCATGGCTGGATTGGATTACGGTTCCAAAAGCAGTCCTTAGCCCCTCCAAATAATTGTGTTATTCATATTCAATTACTAGATAAAGATGCCCAGTGGCAACAACTGCTGCTAGGTATGCTGGGTGTGAATTTAATTCATGCATGCTTTAGTTATGACAATCCTGAAAAAATTATTTTGGCCTTGGCGGATAATTTAGATCAAGATCGCTTTCAAATAGATATGTTCTCCATCATGGGTCCTGATTTTGAACAAATTGACAATAGACTAATGAGCTTGCTTCTAGTTAAAAATGGCCTCTCTCAATCTGCTATGTTTGGACCCAAAGGAAACGTACTTCAGGCTTCTGAAGCTTTATACAAGAAGAATATCTTGGTCCTAAGAGGAAGGTTTAGACCAGTGACCAATGTTAACGTAGATATGATGATTAATGGCTTAAAAGTCATTAAGGAAGAATCAGAAATGGAAACAACTGATCTTCTGGCCCTAACTGAATTGACACTACATGATTTGACTTTGGCAGGTGAAATTGATGAGGCTGATTATTTAGATCGTGTGGATTTATTATGTGCCTTAGGGCAAACCGTTTTGATATCAAATTATCATGAATATTATAAGCTGGCCTCTTATTTATCTAATATCACTCAACGTATGAAGTTGCGAATTATTTGTGGCTTAGGCAATCTTGAATGCATTTTTGATGAATCCTATTATGAGAATTTAAAAGGGGGCATCATTGAATCCTTTGGTCAGCTATTTGCCCTCAATGTAAAAATTTATATTTATCCTGCCTTGATTGCTGGAAAGGTAAAATCTATCAAAGACTTTGTTCCAGCTCCCCATCTCATCGACCTTTATAAATACCTTATTTCAAATAAACGAATAGTAGGTATAAAGGGCGCTAAAACCCAGTGGTTATCCATTGTTTCAGATGAGGTGCTAACTTTACTTAAAACGGGAAATCCAAAATGGGAAGAAATGGTTCCAAGAAGAGTTTGTCAAATAATCAAAGATAAAAAGATGTTTAATGTGCACAAATAGATGTTGTTATGTATAAAACTCATTTATTTTCTTACCTCACTGCCTGCACTCGTTTGATTATAGTATATTTAGCCATCATTTAAAAGAACATTATTTTATGGTTGCAGAAAGAGGTAAATTCACCAATAAGCTCGGATTCATATTGGCCGCGGCAGGCTCAGCTGTTGGTTTAGGTAATATTTGGAAATTTCCTTTCGAAGTTGGCTTAGGGGGTGGTGCTGCTTTTGTCGTCATGTATCTTGTCTTTTGCTTTTTATTATGCTTCCCAGTAATGGTTACTGAAATCGCTATTGGAAGAAAAACGCGCAAGAATCCTGTAGGTGCATTTACCGCATTGGGCTTCAAAAATTGGAAGTTTATAGGTGTCTTTGGAGTTTTAGCCGGTATTTTGATCTTGTCATTTTATAATGTGATCGCAGGTTGGGCATTTGGCTTCTTTTTTGAGATGGTTACCGGCAACTTTAGCGTAAGTAAGCATTTCGGAAATTTCACCTCTGACCTGGTCAAAGTAGGTACTTATGCGGTTATTTTCATGTCTGCTACAGGTTTTTTTGTAGGTAGAGGTGTCTCAGGTGGTATAGAAAAATTATCAAAAATTCTTATGCCTACACTCATCATAATGATTGTAAGCATTGCAGCATACACTTTAACTTTGCCCAATGCCTTTGAAGGTATTAAATTTTACTTAATTCCAGACCTTAACGAAATCACGATAAATACGATTGGTGGAGCCTTAAGACAAGCATTTTTTTCACTTTCATTGGGTATGGGCACCCTTATTACTTACGGAAGTTATTTATCAAAAAATGATAATGTAATTTCCTCAGCTGCGTATATTACCTTGGCTGATGTCAGCATTGCTTTTTTTGCCGGTATGATGATTTTTCCTTTGGTTGCCTTTATCAACCAAGGAGATATGAGTACCGTAGCATCTGATCAAGCGGGTCCTGGTTTAATTTTCATTACAATGCCCCGTGCTTTTGAAACCTTGGGACCTAATTTAGGTGCCTTTGTGGGAGGGACGTTTTTTCTTTTATTGTCTTTTGCGGCGTTAACTTCAACAGTTTCGCTACTAGAGGTGCCTACTGCATATATCATTGATGAGTGGAAAGTAAGTAGAAAAAAAGCAGTTTTGATTGCATCCATCATCATTTTTCTTATTGGATTACCCTCAATATTTGCTAATGGGGCTTCTGATTTATTTTCCAATCAATTCAAAATTGCTGGGTCATCAGATTTTCTTTCGATGGTTTCAAAAATAACAGACTGTATGTTGCTGTTAGGGGGCATGTGTATTGTGATTTTTGCTGCCCATATTTGGAAAAAAGAACAGCTCAATGAAGAGATATCCAATGGCTATAATGGGTTCAAAAAAAAGGTAGTGAGTAAGTATCTTAATTTCACCATTTCTTATGTCAGCCCGTTGATCTTGGGAATTTTATTTGTTATTGTTGTATTGAGTGAATTTTTTGGCGTCAATGTTTATAACTACTTATTAATTCTTTTTTGAGAATCCAGTGGGCGCTATCCCATCAAAATAAATGACATAATCGCCTTCTTTTAATTTGCTGATGTTAATGACAATGCCATCACCTTCCATCACCAAAATAGATCCGGCATCATACACTTCATAATGCGCCCTCCTAGAAAGTCTNATGAGCTCATTTGAGGCATTAATACTGAAGATTACAGGACTTGGATAATATTCATAATCAAGCTCTTGAGAATATAAATACTTATCATTATCAAAATCATATTTGATCCTGAACTTGTTGGCTCCAGGAACTAAAACAGGACTGATTTCATAACTTGATTTCTCAAATTTTGATGTGGATTTAACTTCAGCGATTTGTTCCCAAAGACCATCAGACAACCTTTCAATAAAATAATTACCCTCGCCATGCTCTCCCTGTGTCTCCCATTCTAAAAGAGTATCACTTACCGCTATCCTATTGAACCTAAAGTTGGAATGATAGAATATGGCATCTGGGTTAATGACTATAGGATTACAAAGAGAGTCTTTGTAGAAAATTTTAATAGAAACCGGTGAAAATAAATCAATTTGATTAAAATCAAGAATCAAGGCACTTAATTGATAGTTTAAATTAAGTGCCTTACCATTTAAGTTAATTTTAGTAATACAATAATTTGACGACTCATTTTGGTAAGGATTTTGTATAAATAAGGAATTACCTTTGTAAACACCAATGTACTCAGTTGAGTAATCAGGATCAACTTGGAAGGCATTAAAAACGACAAGAGTCCATGAAATAATAATTTTTGAAAAAATCATAATTATTGCTACCAATTATCTCTCGAAATATAAGCCTTAATTCAGCACGCTATTGGATTAAAGACATTCTAATTTAAATCTTCGAGCTGTTTTTTCACAAGATCAAAATCCGGGGATATTAATAATATGTCTTTGTATATTTTCGTTGCTTCAACTACATTTCCTTGCTCTTCATAGATCATGGCTTTTAGACGTTTAGCCGCTGTTTTTAAAGCTACTTCTTGCTCTGATTCATCATTTTTAGGAAAACGAATTTGAACTTCATTGGACTTAGCATCTGCTATGATAATGTCAACATTGGTAAAAGCTTCATTTAATCTCTTTAGTCTATACTGAAGAAACGAAACTTGATAAAGAATCATGATATCATTTCTAAGCAAATAAAGGGTTTCATAATATTTCAATGCCCTTTCAGTAGCCCCGATTTGCTCAAAGCTCAAAGCAGCTATTTCAGCTGCCAATTCATCTTTGGGATTTAACGAAACAGCATCTATGCTTACCAATGCTGCAGAAACATATTGTTGCAATTCAAAATATACAAGTGCGATTGAATCTAGGATAGCACTGTTATTACGATTAAAGGCCAATAAATTGTATAAAGTTGACAATTGCATCATCTTATCATTATATTTTTTAGCCGCTCCATAAACAAATATTTGTCTTTGGACCTCCATAGGTATCAGCGTGTCTCCCTCTATATTATCTTGTGCAAATGTTAAACAGGGTAAAGAGCCTAAGATTAATATTGCAATAATGATTTTTTTCATTTGCTTAACTTATATTTTAGGTAAAGATAAGAATTACTTCTGTTTAAAGACAAGTCCCTGGCTTTTACCTTCTTTTTTTATATATTCTAATGCGGCATCGTATTGATTGGGTATTTTATTTTCAATAATGGCCTCTTTAACCATTTCTTTCAACTCTCCCACTATTCTAGAGGGCTCCAAATCAAATATATCCATTATTTTTTCTCCTGTGATCGGATTTTTAAAATTTCGAAGAGAGTCTTTTGATTCTACTTTTTGAATTTTATCTTCAACGTGTTTAAAATTCATTAGGTACTGTTGTACTCTGTTGTTATTTTTAGAGGTGATATCAGCTTTACACAACATGAGTAAATCATCAATCTCATCACCCGCTTCATATATCAATCGTCGGATCGCAGCATCGGTGACATTTTTACTTATCAATGCAATCGGTCTGAGATGGAGACGAACCAATTTCTGAACCAATTTCATGTGCTCATTTAGGGGAAGTTTCATTTTTTTAAAAATGCCAGGCACCCATTGAGCGCCTTTGTCTTCATGCCCATGAAAGGTCCATCCTACCTTTTTATTAAATCTTTGAGTGTCAGGTTTAGCGATATCATGTAAAATAGCCGCCCACCTCAACCATAAATCATCCGTAACTTTCGATATATTATCTAACACTTGCAAAGTATGAAAAAAATTGTCCTTGTGAGATTTACCCTCTCTGATTTGAACCCCATGTAATTTTTGTAACTCTGGAAAGATGACTTTTAAAAGGCCCGACTGAAACAACAAATTAAAACCATACGAGGGCTTTTTAGATAAAATAATTTTATTCAATTCCGTAGTTATACGCTCTTGGGAGATGATACTTATTCTTGAATTCATTTTTTGAATGGCCAAAAAAGTATTCGATTCAATATCAAAATTTAATTGGGATGCGAATCGAATTGCACGAAGCATTCTCAATGGGTCATCTGAGAAGGTTTCCTCAGGATCTAGTGGAGTTTTTATACTTTTTTTCTTTGCATCAATTATTCCACCAAAAGGATCTATGAGTTCACCGAAATCTTTTTCATTGAGGCTTATGGCTAAGGCGTTGATTGTGAAATCACGTCGGTTTTGATCTTCTACCAAAGTCCCCTCTTCTACTGTTGGCTTTCGAGATTCTGATCTGTAAGATTCTTTTCGAGCCCCGACGAATTCGATTTCTAATTTTTGATATTTCACACATGCGGTTCCGAACTGCTTGTAAATCGCCAAAGATGCGCTGTCCCCAAAATGCTTTTTTAATATTTGTGCCAGATGAATTCCGCTACCTAAGCACACAATATCAATATCTTGTTTACTATTTCTGTCAATGATTAAGTCACGGACAAAGCCACCGATCACATAAGTCTCTATATTATGTGTCCCAACCAAATCTCGAATAATTTGGAATATTTCAATATTTTGTATCCGCTTTTTTAGATTCAATGATTTTTTATTTTTTTGGAAAATGATCTTGGCCTATTTTGTGATTCCACTAGATCTTTTTATTAAACAAATTTACGATCGGTTATTGAATGAACTGCTGCCTACACCATAAATATTTTAATTATTCAAAAATTAATAAACCTCTATTTTTTTTATTGATAACCTAATTAGATTCGATAAATTACGGGAAAAAAATTATTCAATTTGTTTTAGAGATGAATCCCACATTAGAAACGATAATTCAACTCACCAAGGAATTAAACTATCTTAATTACCAATATTACAAAAAAGATATAAAAGAAATTTCAGACCAAGCATTTGACTTTAAGTTGAAGACATTAGAACAACTAGAACGTGATAATCCATCGTTTGTTCAACCCGATTCACCTACCCTTCGCGTGGGGGGATTTGTGAGTAAAAAATTTAAAACTGTTGTACATCGGTTTCCAATGCTCTCGCTATCAAATACCTATTCTAAGCAAGATTTGATCGATTTTGATGAACGAGTCAAAAAGATTCTAGATTCGAGCGAATTTGAATACGTATGTGAGCTCAAATTTGATGGTTTGGCCATCAGCATCACCTATGAAGAAGGCAAACTACTTAGGGCTGTAACCCGCGGTGATGGTGTTAAAGGTGATGATATTACCGCCAATGTAAAGACAATCAAATCTATACCTTTGGCTCTTTTTGGCGAAAATTGGCCAAAAAAAATCGAGGTAAGGGGAGAGATTTTCCTACCCTTAACTTCTTTTGAAGCAATCAATAAAAAGAGGCTAGAAAACAATGAGCCCCTATTAGCAAACCCAAGAAATGCCGCTTCAGGAACTATGAAAATGCAAGATTCTGCGATAGTAGCCCAAAGGAATATGGACTGTTACATTTATGGCTTATTCTCAGATTCAAATATTAGTAATTCTCATTATGAATCTTTAAAATTAATGAAAAATTGGGGCTTTAATATCTCAAATACCTATAGTAAATGTACTAATATTGATGAGGTGATGATGTATATCGAATCATGGTCTAAAAAAAGATCTCATCTACCTTTAGAAACCGATGGAGTCGTTATCAAGGTAAATGACCTTAGAAGTCAAGATGAGCTCGGATTTACCTCAAAATTTCCACGATGGGCTATTTCCTTTAAATTTGAATCCGAAAGCGTTCAAACTCGCTTAAAGGGTCTTACTTATCAAGTGGGAAGAACAGGTGCCATAACTCCTGTAGCCAATCTTGAGCCCATCTCCTTGGCTGGTACGATCGTGAAAAGAGCAAGTCTTCACAATGCCAATGAAATTGTAAGGTTAAATTTACACGAAAATGACCTAGTAGCACTTGAAAAAGGTGGAGAGATTATTCCTAAAGTAACTCACGTAAACATAGAAGCAAGAAGGTTGGATGCCCTGCCCATTAAGTATATCCATGAATGTCCCGAATGTAAAACCACACTTATTAGGATAGACGGCGAAGCCAATCACTACTGTCCCAACGAAAGAGAGTGTCCCCCACAGATACTGGGTCGAATTGGCCACTTTATTTCAAGAAATGCCCTTAATATTGAATCTTTGGGGATTAAGACCGTTCAGGGGCTTATTCAAAAAAAGTTAGTTGAAGATATCTCGGATTTGTATCATCTCACGTTCAGTCAGTTAAACGGCCTAGTGTTTGAAACAACAGAAGAAGATAAAACAAGATCATTACAAAAAAAATCTGCTGAAAATATCATAACTGCTATTAAACAATCTAAAAAAGTTAACTTTGAATTGGTTCTTTTTGGCTTAGGTATCAGACATGTCGGGAAAACGGTAGCAGAAAAACTGGCGCAGTATTTTCATACTCTTGATAAGATCAAAGAGGCCTCATTTGAACAACTTATCTCTGTTGATGAAATTGGGGAGACCATTGCTAAAAGTGTGAAAGATTTTTTCTCAAAAGAAAGTAATCTTGAGATGATTGCTCGTTTGAAGGCATCAGGAGTAAAATTGGCTCTTGATCAACCATCAATTGAAAATCATGGGAATAAACTTTCAGGGTTAACGCTAGTTGTGTCAGGAGTATTTTTTAAATATGATAGAGCGTCCATTAAGGAAATGATTAAGCAGCATAAGGGCAAAATAACCAGTAGTATTTCATCTAAAACTGACTATCTCATAGCGGGTGATAATATGGGACCTGCAAAAAAAGAAAAAGCGTTAAATTTGGGAGTATCCATACTTACCGAAACGGAATTCTTAAACCTAATTGAAGAGTGATGATGCAAAAACTAATTATTAAATGGCTCTTTAGACTACGAATAAAAAAAAATAATATTCCAGTTGAAGGATTCAAAAAAATAAAAAATATTGTTATCATTATAAATTTAGATGAAAACATGACTTGTGATCTAGAAGCACTGATTGATTCTTTCCAAGCATTAGGTAAAAAGGTCCAATCCATAGGTGTCACTTTATCGGAACAGACTCCTAAGAAAAATACTATGAAAATGATTATAAAAGACGATTTTACCTTCCGTGGGAAACCAAAAACTATAGAGATTCAGCAATTTTTTAATATGAAATTTGATTATGTCCTATTGATAGATCGAAGTAATAATTATCTAGTCAATCATGTGGCAATTCACTGTAAGGCCAATTGTTATATTGGATATAGGTCCATCCCCGAGAATGAATTGTTAACTCTGCAAATTGCACCCCTACAAGAAAATGAGCATGAAGATTTTTTGCGCTACATAAAATTAATAGAAAATTAAGATGAATGAACTATTTGTAGGTACCGGTGTGGCTCTTGTCACGCCGTTCTTATCAGATAAAAGAATTGATTTCGATTCTCTTGAACGCATCATTAAATTTGTAAATCTTCCTGAAATAAATTATCTCGCCATTATAGGATCTACAGGTGAAAGCGCCACTTTGAGCTGGGATGAGAAAATTGAAATCCTTCAGTTCACTAAAGGAAAAGCCCCAGATCAACCCATCCTCTTTGGCTTAGGAGGTAACAACACTGCCCAATTACTGAAAGAAATCAGCCTTATCAACAAGTATCCTATCGATGCAATTCTATCTGTCACTCCTTATTATAATCGGCCCAGTCAAGCAGGTTTAATCTCTCATTATAGACAGATAGCAGATGCTTCAGACCATCCTATCATACTTTACAATGTCCCTTCCCGTACCGGTGTTAATCTTGATTCCGACACCACGCTTGTATTGTCGGAGCATCCCAATATCATGGGCATAAAAGAAGCTTCCGGAGACTTAAAGCAATGTGAACGGATCATCAAGGCAAAATCTGATAATTTCTTATTGCTATCTGGTAATGATCCTGATACTTTAGCTATCCTTAAACTCGGAGGGAATGGATCAATCTCAGTTTTGGCCAATTATAAACCTAAAATGTTTGGAAACATGGTAAGGTCTTATTTGAACAAGGAATATGAGAGAGCTTTAAAGTATCAGAATGAAATGAGAGAATACTTTGACTGGATGGATTTGGAAGGAAATCCAACTTCTATTAAAACCGCGCTTAAAACCATCCATCTTTGCGATAAGACAGTACGCTCTCCTTTAATGGAGGGCTCAATTGATTTAGAGAATAAGTTTATAAAAAAAGAATCCATTAATGGATTCTTTTTTTTAGATTGAAAGTATATTTACTTCGTAACTGTTACCGTTCGAGGGGCTATGGTTACAACACCTGTAAAGCCTCCAATGATCATATCTACAAAACTCTGCTTTACTTCAATGTTGTAATCTTCGGCACCACCTGCCATTGAAGCTGTACTCACATCATTTAAAGGAACTAACCCCCAAAGTACATACCATTGACGTTGTACAACTTCAGTATTGCCCTTTGCTCCATCTCCTACTGTATGATTCATTACATAACATGAAGACAATGCAAAAGTCATAAGAATTAAAATTGAAAGTGTTGACAATATTTTTTTCATAATTTCTAATTTATTTTAATTTATTATTAAATGTATAAAAAAAATGTTTCCTCAACAATAATTTTATATTTAATTTAAACGAATCGATCCTATAGATGATTCAATATTACCTACATTTTCTTCCATACGCAGTCTTGGGACTGCGAAATATAAACTGAGAGAATCATCGTTATTCTGTACTTTTATATCAAAAACAACAGCCTTGGAGTTTTGATAAACATTTTGTTGAAATTTTATTTCATTATTTGTAAATTCTGCATACTGAGGTTTTAAAAAATGAGAAGGATCAAATTTATTGGTAATATTTACCAACATCATGCTTGAATCAATTGGTGATAAAAAAACTAAATTGATAGAATCTTTAGGATTCATTAAAACCCAACCTTTGGGCGTATTGAAAGTGAAATTCTGAAAGGTATAACTCTTCGTAGACAAAAGCTTTTGATTAATATTTAGTATGTTTTTTCTATTTGTAGAAGTATCATTACATTGATAAATGAGCAAAGTCAAAAAAAACAAAAGGATATTTGAACTAAGTCTTTTCATAAAAGCTCAACTTTTATATTTTTTTTAAGATAATATTTAAAATCTTTTTATGTTTTTTTCCTTTTTTCTAAAGCACAAAAAAAGGATCAGAATGAACCGATCCTTTTTTTAAACTATAAGTTTAAAATAGAATTACCTAAGAATTTTTCTTACTCTGAACTTCTATTCTAATTTCTTGTGCCAAATTCTTCATTTCCTGCATCCCTTTTCTTACTCTAGTTCCTGCAGCGTTATTCCCTTTGTCATAAAATTTTTCGAAGTCTCCTTCTAGAGCATCTACCAGTTCTTTGAGTTGGTTAAATCTTTTCATTGTTATCAGTATTTAAACGGTGAATATTATAATTATTTTTAATACTAAATAAAAAAAATTAATCCATAAAAACTAATTTTTTAGTCATAATCCTTCCTTTTTAGCCAAAATAGCTGCTTTTTCACCTTGAGAGGCATAAAAACCAGCATCTAATTTTATTTTAACCTTTTCAAATGCCGATATGGTTTGTGATACATCTTCTAAAGTATGAACCGCTGTAGGTATAATTCTAAGCATAATAATCCCCTTAGGCACTACAGGGTAGGCAATAACAGAACAAAAGATGCTGTATTCATTTCTCAAATCTCTCACCATATTCATAGCTTCGTAGGTTGTACCATTTAAAAGAACGGGAGTCACAGGTGACTGAGTACTTCCTATATTAAAACCTTTCTCTTTCAATCCACTTTGAATTGCATTGACAATGACCCACAACTGATCTTTCAATCCTGGATTAAATCTGAGTAACTCAAGTCTTTTTAAATTACCAATAACCAATGGCATAGGCAATGTTTTGGCGAAAATTTGAGATCGAATATTGTATTTTAAATGATCAATAATATTAAAATCCCCAGCTATAAATGCACCTATACTCGCCATTGATTTAGCAAATGTTGAAAAATAAATATCAATTCCTCGTTGTGAATTTTGTTCTTCACCCGCTCCAGCACCAGTCGCACCCATCGTCCCAAAACCATGGGCATCATCCACCAGTAACCGGAAATTAAACTTATCTTTTAAGCCAATGATAGACTTCAAATCTCCCATATTACCAGACATCCCAAAAACACCTTCTGTTATAACGAGAATACCACCACCAGACTCCCTGGTAAGCTTTTCAGCCCGCCTTAGTTGAGTCTCTAGATTGTAAATGTCATTATGAGGATATACGAAACGTTTACCCATGTGGAGTCTAAGACCATCTATGATGCAGGCATGTGCCTCTGCATCATAAACAATAACATCTTTTCGGTCGACCAGTGCATCTATCACAGACATAATTCCTTGGTAACCAAAATTGAGCAACATACCCGTCTCTTTTCCGACAAACGTAGCTAGTTCTTGCTCGAGCTGCTCATGATGATCAGAATTTCCCGTCATCATGCGGGCTCCCATAGGATACCCAAGTCCCCAATTTGCCGCAGCCTGTGCATCTGCCTTTCTTACCTCAGGGTGGTTGGCTAAACCCAAATAATTATTTAAGCTCCAAGTCAGCATCTCCTTGCCCTTAAACATCATTCTAGGTGCTATCTCCCCTTCTAATTTGGGAAACATGTAATAATTATCGTCTACATGCGAGTGGCTACCTAAATGTCCTCTATCTTTTAATAATTTTTCAAATAAATCCATACTATCTTCTACGACATAAATATTTCGCAAAGTTAATACAAATTGTCTCTGTACAAATTACAGATTGATATATTTTAGTGACAACTATTATCCTAAAATCATATAAACAGGCCATGATAGAAAAAATTACCAAAATACTGATTACCAACCGAGATAAAGTAGCGGTGAGAATTATTAGGTCAGCGCATGAAATAGATATAAGTACAGTCAGTATATACAGTGGTGTAGATACCCAATCTCCCCATGTCTTACTGGCCAAAGAAGCAGTTGGAATTGGTGGAAGTACCTCTGCGGAATCATTTTTAGACATAGATAAAATCATTAAAGCTTGTAGCATTTCGGGTGCAGATACCATTCACCCACGTTATGGGTTTTTATCTGAAAATGCAGATTTTGCTGAGCGGTGTGTCTCTGAAGGTCTCATCTTTATTGGCCCTAAGGCCCAGTCCATTCATATCATGGGGGATAAACTTTCAGCAAAGAAAAAAGTAAAAGAGCTTGGTGTACCCTTAGTGCCTGGTAACGATTTCGCCATTTCAGATGTAGGAAAAGCCATCAAAATAGCCGAGAAAATCAAATATCCTGTGATGATTAAAACCAGTGCCGGAGGAGGAGGCAAAGAGATGCGAATAGTTCGAGATAGCAATCATTTTGATAAAGAAATGAAAATAGCCATGAGTGAGATTAAAAACGCATTTGGAAATGATCAAGTTTTTCTTGAAAAATTTATTAAAACACCTAAACATATTGAGGTTCAAATAGTGAGTGATTATGATGGTAATTATGTTACATTATTCGAATGTGACTGTAGTATTCAACGCAGAAACCAAAAAGTAATAGAAGAAGCCCCATGTACCCTTTTTCCCCCTGGAAAACGTGAAGAAATCCAGGATTTAGCCATTAAAGTCGCAAAATCATGTGAATATACAGGAGTGGGTACAGCAGAGTTAATCGCTGATGATCAGTTTAATTTTTATTTTTTTGAGATGAATACACTGCTCCATTTTGAGCATCCCGTAACTGAGGAAATTACGGGTATTGATTTGGTAAAAGAGCAAATTATTATTGCCAATGGCAAAAAACTCTCGCTAAGCAAAGAAACACTCTCGATCCTAGGCCGCAGTATAGAGATACGCATTTTCGCTGAAGATCCCACAAATAATTTTCTTCCAGATTTAGGTACCTTGACTACTTATAAGGTTCCTAAAGGGCTAGGTATCCGTGAAGATGATGGATTTGAACAAGGCATGAATATACCCATTCAATATGGCCGAATTAATCACTAATGGTAAAAATCGGGAAGAAGCCAGACGGAGAATGATCAAAGGGATAGATGAATATAAAATTTCTAGTATTGAGACCATGCTCGGGTTCTGTAAATTCACCCTTCAACATCCCGAATTTATAAGTGGGCACTACAATACCTATTTTGTTGAAAAGTATTTTTCTTCAGAACAACTCAAAGCACATTTAAATAAAGAAGAAAAAATAGCCGCTTCAATAGCTGTTTTGACATTTTTAAAAGATCAATCAAAGAAGCAAGAGATCAAGCCAAAAATCGATCATCATAAATCTTCAACCTAGTGAAATAGGATTCGAAAATGACTCTAAATCCCTCTAAACCGAACTTTTTATTTATAATATCAATATTATGACTGCCCATTTGACCTTATGCTCCCAATCACCAAGAAGAAAACAAATTCTCAGGGCAGCAAACTACAAAATTGAAGTAAAATCAGTTGAAATTGATGAATCTTACCCACTTGAAATGAGTAAAAATAAGGTTGCAGAATTCATTGCCGTACAAAAAAACAAATATCATCAAAAGATTTTTAACAATGAAACCATTATCACTGCTGACACTACCGTGGTCTTAGAAGACGAAATTTTGGGAAAACCTGATCATTTTGAAGAGGCAAAAAGCATGCTCGAAAGTTTGTCGGGTCAAACCCATCAGGTGGTTACGGGTGTTTGTATTTCAAATTCTAGTCAGCAAGTTTCATTTTCTTCGACCACAGAAGTCTCCTTTAAAATACTGTCTCCANGGGAAATTTATTTTTATATTGATACTTTTAAGCCTTTTGACAAAGCGGGAGGCTATGGTATCCAAGAATGGATAGGGATGATCGNAGTGACAAGCATCAAAGGCTGCTATTATAATGTGGTAGGATTACCGATTCAANAACTTTGTCAAGCTCTAAAAGACAAATTTTCTATCCTACCATTTAATCATTAGCATCCTCTTCATCTTCATTTTGATCTGTGCGATCTTTCTCTCTGAGAACTACTGCGCTTTCATCTTTTAACCGTTTGGAAACCAATAAAAAGGGACCCGTGACGATTTGGTCATCTGCAGCTAATCCTGAAATTATTTCGATGTTTTCAAAATCACTAATTCCGGTCTGTACTTTGACTTTCTTAACTTTTCCTTCTGAATGAACAAAAACTATTTCTTCAAGAATTTCGTCATCAGATTGAATTTCATCTTCCTGATCTTGAGACCTCTTATCATAGGAAGCATCTCCATCTTTTGACCCAAAAGAACCTCCCTTTATCTCTTTTCGTGTCGTTACGGCAGATAAAGGAACCGTGAGAATATTCTGCTTGGTCATAGTGATAATTTCTACACTCGCAGTCATTCCGGGTCTAAAAGGATAAATGATATCCATCTCTTCGAGTAAATCTTGATAAGAATCATTCAATATTCTAATTCTCACCTCAAACTCGGTAACTGCATCTGAGGAAACTCTATCTTTAGCTGAATTGGCGATCTGCGTAACAACTCCTTTAAATTCTTTTTTTAGATAGGAGTAAGAATCAACGTCTATCAAGGTAGTATCCCCTATCGCTATTTTAATAATATCATTTTCATTAACATCTACTCTTACTTCCATATTATTTAAATCCGCAATTCTTAACATTTCAGTCCCTTGCATTTGACTGGTTCCCACAACGGTCTCCCCTTTTTCTACATCTAACTTAGAAACAATACCTGTCATAGGTGATCGAATATTAGTTAACATAAGATTCTCTTGAGCTTCATCAACGGTTGCTTGTGAACTTTTGACGATGTAAATGGCCGCTTCAACTGTTTGCCTCGCTGATTCCAAATCTTGAGTTGCTATTTTATAATTGGCTTCTGCCAACTCATATTCGGAATCCGAAATCATTTCTTCTTTGTGCAAAAGCGCTTGCCTGTTAAATTCTAATTCGGATCGATAAAAACCCGCTTCTGCCCGAGCCAAATTAGCTCTAGCCACAGCCAAATTAGCTTTTTGCTGATTTAGATTGGCCTTAGATCGATCAAGAGATGATATGAAATTATCAGGTCTGATCTTGAGCAATAAATCTCCTGAATTCACAGAATCACCCTCTTTGATCTGGAGCTCAATGATTTCTCCAGCCACTTCGGGACTTATTTTTACTTCTATCACTGGACGAACCAAACCCGAAGCACTTACTTTTTCAACAATGGTTTCAAAAGAGACTTTTGCCATGTCTACTTCAAACATCTTTTTCTTGCCCACCCATCCCAATGATTTTCCAATAATGGCAAATAACAATAAAGCACCCACTAGAACGGATAAAATAATAATCAGCCTATTATTATTTGACTTTTTTTGATTGGAAATTTTCATGTTATAAAGTTAAGGGTCGGTTTTGATAGAAATCTAGAATTTTCTGTTTAAAAATATAATTAAACTTTGAACGAGCTAAATCAGACTTTGCTGCAAAAAGATTATTACTTGCTATTTGATACTCGATAAAGTTGGCCGCTCCTAAATTATATTGACTTTCGATAATTCTCAAGGTTTCTTCTAATGCTTCCACTTGCTTTTTGGAAGCAAGAAAACTTTTTTGGCTCGATTGGGTTTCATTAAACGCGGATTCTATCGCTTGGCGAAGTTGATTCGTTTGCTCTTTAACAGCAATTTCAGACTGTTTTAGCTGTATTTTTGCCCTTTGCACATTGGAACTGGTTCGAAGATTATTAAAGACCGGTATCGACAAATTAAAACTCAAAGACTGACTGAAATTTTCTCGCCATTGTCTCGACCGATTGAAAGATTCCGTACCTATTATGGTACCAGAGGTTATCCGTGAATATACAGGGACTTCTAACATGCCACCATCGAGATAAAAACCAATGGGAACATCCTGGATCACAGGTGTCGTATTATCATATATAATTCTCTCTTGATCAGCAATATCAGAATAGTTGGTAAACAAGTTTCCATTCAATCGCAGAGAAGGATAGTAGGCACCCTTCGACATTTTCAAACCTACATTTGCCGACTCCACACGTAAATAAGCACTTTTTATTTCAGGTCTTACACCTATTGCATGATCATAGATTTCTTGAATTGTTTGATTTTCTGTAATTAATTGTTCAACATCAATATCAGGAATGACTATTTCAATTTCTTCTGATGCTGGTATCAACATAGCTTGTTTTAAATTTAGAACGGCCAACGCAAGACTATTCTGCGCATTGATCAAGGTTACTTGATCCCCAGCTAATTGACTGATCAATGCCAATTCAGAAGTTTTAGGTAAAGAACCTACTGCCACCAAGCGCTTTGTACGGTTCAATTGCTGTTGGGTCGAAGTCAGCTGAAGGAGCGCATTTTCCAATAATTCTTGATTAAAAATAACATTCAAATAGAAATTGGCAATATTCATCGCAATATTGTCTTTGGTACTTGCCAAATCATATTGAGCCGCAGATAGATTGAGCTGGGATTGTTTGATAGAAAAATGAATCTGTCCACCAGTAAACAAGTTTAAACTTGAGTTTCCAGATAAACCCGAAGTATTAATCTGTTGGGCAATAAAGGAATTGGTTGTAGGATCAATTGATCGTCCCCAATTATTTCCATAATTTGTACCTAAGTTTAAACTAGGTAAAAGACTTGCTTTTGATTCTTGCACCGAAACCCTTGAAAGCTCTGCATTTAATGCACTTCTTTTTACCGTCAAATTATTTTCTAAGGCGATATCGATGCATTCTTGAAGATTGAGCTGGCGAGATGCTTCTTGGGAGCTGACAAAATGACCAAAAAAAAGCATCAAAAAAGAAAATAAAGAAATATGAATATGACGCATGTTACCGACCATTAAAAATAAAATTAATGTTTCTAAAAGTTAAAAATACGATTCCATAAGCATATCAATTATTTCTTTTTCCATTTCATCTGAGCAGCACGCTTAGTTATTGAGACGGGTAAGAAAGAAAATTTAATATCATGTACCATCTCATTCTACTTAAAAAAAATTTAGATGCAAATCTAAAAAAAAATAATATTAAATCGCTACTGCCGCTTTAATATTAGGATGTGGATCATAATTGAGAATCTCTATATCTTCATATTTAAATTGGAACAAGTCATCAACCAACGGGTTCAATTTGACATCTGGAAGGTTTCTGATAGACCTTGATAATTGTAATTTTGCTTGGTCAAAATGGTTATTGTAAAGGTGTGCATCACCTAGAGTGTGTACGAATTCGCCCAAACCTAGTTGTGTGACTTGAGCAATCATGACGGTAAGTAAAGCGTAAGAAGCTATATTGAAAGGAACTCCCAAAAAGACATCAGCACTTCTCTGATAAAGCTGACAAGAAAGTTTACCTTTAGCTATATAAAACTGAAACATCGTGTGACAGGGTGGTAAAGCCATTTGTTCAACTTCTCCAACGTTCCATGCACTTACTATTAATCTTCGAGAGTCTGGATTTTTTTTAATTTGATCAACTACATTACTTATTTGATCTATGGTCGATCCATCGGATTTAGACCAACTGCGCCATTGAACCCCATATACAGGCCCTAAATCACCATTCGCATTGGCCCACTCATCCCAAATAGAAACCCCATTATCTTTTAGGTATCTAATATTTTGATCGCCCATAAGAAACCATAATAGTTCGTGAATAATTGATTTGGTATGGACTTTTTTTGTAGTCAATAACGGAAAACCCTGAGAAAGATCAAATCTCATTTGATGACCAAAGACACTTTTAGTTCCCGTTCCGGTTCTATCCTTTTTACTCACCCCTTCATTTAGAATACGGTGCATCAAATCATGATACTGCTTCATTGGATCAATTGTTTTCCGATAAATACGAAAATAACATTTCTTATGATAATTAAAGGAATGATTGGCGAGGTTTATTTATCTAAAACCTGTTATGAGTTATTATTCCGATAAGCAATAATAATATTCGTGTATTTAGTTAATGTTAAAACATTTTATAATTGCTTTAAATAGATTTGCTCTTTTTAAAAAGATGCACTAGTATAATGGCCGATTACAATTTTAAAGAGATAGAACCCAAATGGCAAAAGTATTGGGATGAAAATTCCATATTCAAAGTAGCTATTGATATTGAAAAACCTAAATATTACTGTCTAGACATGTTTCCTTATCCCTCAGGCGCAGGTTTGCATGTAGGGCATCCACTGGGCTACATTGCTACCGATATCATTTCGAGGTATAAAAGACTTAAAGGCTTTAATGTATTGCATCCCATAGGCTTTGATTCCTTTGGGCTACCTGCTGAACAATATGCCATTCAAACCGGTCAGCACCCCACGATTACAACTAATAAGAATATCATCAAATATAAAGAACAACTCAAAAGCTTGGGATTTTGTTATGACTGGTCTAGAGAACTCAGAACGAGTGACCCCTCTTTTTATAGATGGACCCAATGGATATTTAAACTTTTATACAACAGTTGGTACAATGTAGCCAGCGATCAAGCAGAATCCATTGATACCCTAACTGCCCAATTCCTCAAAAGTGGCAATATTGGGGTAGCGCTTGTCGGAGATCAAAAAATTGACTCATTTTCTGCTAAAGATTGGAAACACTTCTCATCTGAAGAAAAAGAAACTGTATTGACAAAATATAGACTTACTTATTTAGCCGAAACTACGGTTAATTGGTGTGCTGAATTAGGTACGGTACTGTCAAATGATGAAGTTAAAGATGGATATTCAGAGCGAGGGGGGTATCCTGTCATTAAAAAGAAAATGTCACAATGGAATATGCGCATTACTGCTTATGCAGATCGCTTGTTAACGGGGTTAAATAAAATTGACTGGCCGGACGCCATCAAAGATATGCAGCGAAATTGGATTGGCAAATCCATCGGAGCCGAAATCAGTTTTAATTTTGAGCACAGCAAGGATTTCATAAAGGTTTTTACCACCAGAGTAGATACCATTTTTGGAGTTACCTTCTTGGTTGTAGCACCAGAAAGTGATCTCACCTTAAAATTAACCACTTCTGATCAGTCTCATGCTGTTACTACTTATGTGGAGGCGACTAAGGCCAAATCGGAAAGGGATCGTATCAGTAATGTGAAACAAGTATCTGGCGTATTTACGGGTAGCTATGTTCTACATCCCTTCACAGGCCAAAAAGTTCCTGTCTGGATTGCAGATTATGTATTATCCGGATATGGAACCGGTGCCGTTATGGCTGTACCCAGTGGGGATCAAAGAGATTTTGATTTTGCTAAAAAATACAAATTACCAATTACTCAAATAATAGATGCTCAAATAATCACAAAGACGGAAGCGGATCCTACGAAAGATGGGAAAATGATCAACTCTGATTTTCTCAATGGTTTGAAACCTAAGGATGCCATGCTCAAAAGTATTGAAGCCCTTGAGAAGATAAGTATGGGCACTGCAAAGGTTAATTATAGAATCAGAGATGCCATTTTTGGTCGACAACGCTATTGGGGAGAGCCCATACCTGTAAAGTACAAAAACAATTATCCGGAACTTTTAAAAGAAGCGGTATTGCCGTTGGTACTCCCGGAAGTTGATAAGTACCTACCAACGGCAGATGGAGCCCCACCCTTGGGGAGGGCTAAAGACTGGTGTGATGAGCATCAAAATCCTTATGAATTAACTACTATGCCAGGATGGGCAGGTTCAAGTTGGTATTTTTTCAGATATATGGATCCTCATAACGATAAGGATTTCGCCTCCACCAAAGCGCTAGATTATTGGGAATCTGTCGATCTCTATGTAGGAGGACCCGAACACGCTACCGGGCATTTACTCTATTCAAGGTTTTGGACCAAATTCTTATATGATAGAGGTTATATTAATGTAGATGAATATGCCAAAAAACTGATTAATCAAGGTATGATTCAAGGCCGATCAAATTTTGTCTATCGAGTCAAAAACGAAAATATTTATGTTTCTGAAGGTTTGAGAAATCAATATGACACCTATCCGCTCAACGTAGATGTAAACATTGTGAAAGATGACATCCTTGATATTGAAGAATTTAAATCATTTAGATCCGATGCAAAAAACGCCAAATTTATTCTTGAAGACGGTAAATACATCTGTGGATGGGAAGTCGAAAAAATGTCTAAATCCAAGTTTAATGTAGTCAATCCTGATCTTTTAATTAACAAGTATGGGGCCGATACGTTAAGAATGTATGAGATGTTTCTAGGACCAATTGAACATAGTAAGCCTTGGAATACAAATGGCATAGAGGGTGTATTTAAATTTGTAAGAAAATTTTGGAATCTTTTTCACAATGATGATGATTTATTTGAGGTTTCAGAAGCTCAACCTAGCAAAGAAGAATTTAAAATTCTTCATCAATTGATAAAAAAAATAGAGGATGATATTGAACAATTTTCTCTTAACACTTCAATATCTAATTTCATGATAGCTACCAATGAACTGGTACAGCTTAAATGTAATAAAAGGCAAATTCTTGAGCCTATTACAATCCTAATAGCACCCTATGCCCCACATTTAAGTGAGGAGATATGGCAAAAACTAGACGGAAAGCACAGCGTTTTCAATGCAACCTTTCCACTATTTAATGCCTCTTATTTGATTGAAGACTCTTTTGAGTATCCCATCTCAATCAATGGTAAAATGAGAGTTAAATTATCATTTCCTTTGACTACGCCAGCCATCGAAATAGAGCAAGCAGTGCTCAACCATACCATAATAAAAAAGTGGCTCGACGGAAAGCCTCCCAAAAAGGTTATTATTGTGCCTAAAAAGATCGTAAATGTAGTTATTTGATCTTTGTAAAAAATAATGGTTTATCCTTTTTTATGACTTAAAGATGGAATGAAAACATGAGTGTATCACTGATCCTTTTGTTACTCTTCATTGTCGTCTTCTTCAAAACCATCATCTCCTACTAACTCAGTGTCATCATCCATTACTTCCTTTTTCTTATTTCTTTTAAGAAAGCCTCTTTTTTCGACTTGGAGACTGTCATTTTCTATAAATTCATCAGTAACCACTCCCGTACTGTCCGTAGGAAGATCTTCATTAGGTGGGGCTGCCTTAGCAACTAGCAAATAACCGAAATATTTGTTATAGTATTCTTGTTCCACATTATTTTGGCTTTGAGGATCATAGCCATATAAATATTTTTTTGCTGGAATAGAATCCTGAGTGTCTAAAATAATAGAATCACCTGAGATAGAATCTAAACCAAAATCAGAAGCTAAAAAACTTCCTATGTCCATGGAATCTGTTGGATCTTCAGATGCTCCTTCCTTCCAGATAAGATCTTGTCGAGGAGCGGTTCTCATTTGATACGTCTTTAACCAATTGGGCTCATATTTTACAATACCAAACTTAGTTCTATTCCCCTCTTCTGCTTTCGCTACATAAGGTTCAACAGAGGCAAAATATTGAGTCTTCGAGACGTCGTAGTTTTTGGCAATATAGGCATCACGCGTTTCCTTATCAAGCTTCCAAAGGGGTGAGAAATAGGCAAACCGAAGAGAATCATCCAAGATATAAGTACTTTGAAACGCAGGACAAATCATATTGGGTCTACATCCCAGACTTGATATTAATAAAAACAAGAAAATGATCCGTAGAAATATCTTCATTAGAGGTACAAGATAGGACTAAATGACAAAAATTAAATGTAAGCTTTAAATCAATTAAAAAAAAATATTAATTTTTATTTATTCAACACTTTATCATAAAATCATAACCTATTGAAAAAGAACATTTTATGCAAAAAAAATTATATTGTCACTACCAAGACCTCGAAATGTATCTCGTAATCATTAAGATGACTGCAAATATGAAAATTATGATAGATATTTTATTGATTCCATGCATTAATTTTAAGTTAATACTTACTTTCTTCGTGGGATCTTTTTTTCTGAAAAAATAAGTAAGCAATTCATTTAATCCACTTTTCGTATTTTTTTGATCTCTATCCATTATATATTATTTGTTAATTCAGGATCTACCCATTCCCCATTGTCTTTAATTAATTTGATAAGTTCATCTAAGGCATTCGCAGTCGGTACTGCTTTTTTGATAACTTCTTGACCTTTATAGAGNGTGATTTTCCCTTTACCTGAACCCACATAGCCATAATCTGCATCAGCCATTTCTCCAGGTCCATTTACAATACAGCCCATAATACCTATTTTTATCCCTTTCAAATGATCCGTCCTTTTTCGAATCATCGCTGTTGTTTCTTGTAAATCAAAAAGCGTCCTCCCACAAGATGGACAGGATATATATTCTGTTTTGGTTATCCTNGTACGCGCCGCCTGTAAAGTTCCGAAAATNGTTTCATTGATTAATTTAGTATCCAAATCATCGGCGCTCATCAACATACCATCGCCCAACCCATCAATGAACAACCCTCCATAATTAGTAGCTAAATTGATTCTGAATGCTTCTTCTGAAAAGTCGCCAAAATGATATTTAAATACCACTGGTAATTGAATTCCTGCCTTCATAAATTTTATCATCACATTTCTTGAGCTATGTAATACGTTAGAGGCAAAAGATTCTAAGATAATAATGGATTGAGTTAAACCCTTGAGCTGATCTATGATCTTATCTTCAATATTATCCGCATTGATTTGAATAAAACTAAAATAATCCTCAACTTCTTTTAAATGGGTCAATTGATTTTCAAACAAGAGCGGGTAAATATGATCCTTTTTTCTTAACGTTTGAAATAAATCATAATTAACAATCTGCTTTAACCCATTAGGAAGCATAAAATCAAGTACATGATCTCCTGTATAAACATAATCACATCCTAAATCATTCATACCCCATTTATCTAACTCAGACAAATAAAAATGTCCTACTGATTTAAAGCTTTTGATATCGATGGCTTTTTTATTGGAAAAATCTGCGATGACACGAGGTACATTATGTGCACCAAAATTGACTACTTCAAATGTCTCTCTACGGGTATAGCGATAGGGATCTACAGGACTATCTTTCACGGGTAGCAGATCTATTGGACTTTTTCGATCAATCAATTGATCAATCAATATTTTTGCAACGTGAGCTTCGGCTTCCGGGGCTTCGGTCAGTGACACTCTAACCGTATCTCCTAAGCCATCCTCCAAGAGCGTTCCTGTACCTACCGCAGATTTGATTCTCCCATCTTCTGCCTCTCCCGCCTCTGTTACTCCTAAATGCAAAGGATAAGGTTGCAATCCTTCATCTTTAAGCTTAGCAACAAGCAAGCGATACGCTTGGACCATTACTTGGGGATTGCTTGACTTCATTGAAAGCACCAGATCGAAATAATCTAAATCCTCACAAATACGAATAAATTCGAGAGCAGATTCAACCATCCCTAGCGGCGTATCCCCATATCTACTTAAGATTCTATCAGATAAAGATCCATGATTGGTCCCTATCCGCATGGCGGTACCATATTCCTTACAAATACTGACCAACGGTGAGAACTTAGCTCTAATACGATCTAATTCTGCCTGATAGGTACTTTCAGTATAATCGATGACAGCAAATTTTTTCTTATCTGCATAATTGCCTGGGTTTATGCGGACCTTCTCTACGATTCTAGCCGCAAGTTCAGCAGCGTTTGGCGTGAAATGAATGTCAGCAATCAACGGTGTTTGAAATCCTTTTTCTCTAAGTGAGTTCTTAATTTTTGCCAAGTTTTTCGCTTCTTTAATGCTAGGCGCAGTAATTCGAACATAGTCACAGCCTGATTCAATCATTCTGATACATTGACCCACAGAACCTTTGGTGTCCATAGTATCAATGGTAGTCATTGATTGAACACGTATGGGAAATGATCCTCCCATTGGAACTTCGCCAATGTTTACCACCCGTGTGAGCCTTCTTTCGTAGTTAGTTAGGCTTTTAACATAATAAGTCATATAATCTTCTCACGTTATTATTTCAACTGAACAATGTAGCATTACAAGTCTCCGAGTTGGGGTCTGATCAGTAAGTCTTCAACCACTGTACGATCACTTAAACTGTAAGTTGCCCAAATAAGATCTGCCACATCTTCAGACTTGATAAGTCGTTCTTCAGGAAGGTCAACACCCTCCCAACTTGAAGTGAACGTTGCTCCTGGTAATACTGCAGTAACTTTAATATTATCTTTCTTAAGTTCTTCGCGTAAAACCTTAGTCATACCATATAAAGCAAATTTAGAAATACTGTAAGATCCCCCATTGGCATAAGCTGTAAGGCTTGCAATAGAACACATATTGAAAATATAGCCCTTCTTTACTGCTTTCATTTGTGGTAAAATAGCTCTTGTTAAATGATAGGCACTGTAAAGATTAGTGTTCATCATCACTTCCAAAGCACCATCGGCTTCCTCATCAATCATACCAGGAATAAATACGCCGGCGTTATTAATTAATATCTCTGGGATACCTAAATCATTAACGAACTTACCAAATTTCAAAACCTCTTCCTTAATAGATACGTTAACAGCCAAAATGGATACTTTTACAGCATACTTTCTCTCAATATCAACTTTAAGTAAGTCCAATTTTGTCTGATTTCTTGCGCAAGTAATAATATCAAATCCTTGTTCGGCAAATCGATAAATAATTGATTTACCGATACCTTCTGTTCCTCCCGTGACTACACAATACATGTTTTTCTCTTTCTTCTTATGTAACAACAAATTTCAATAAAAATAACTCCATTTCTCAATAAAAAATGGAGTTTTAAAAGGATATGCTTAAATTCGATAATTCATGCGAAGTTTAGGCAAATATGTCATTTTTATGGGAAGTCTCTTTACTCGGAGAGAAACTTTCAACACCTACATAAGGCTGATTACACAAGAGTGTATAAATGTAGGATATAACTCTCTTTTCATAGTAGGAATTGTGTCTATTTTTATGGGTGCAGTGACAACAATCCAAACAGCATTTAACCTGGTTAGCCCATTTATCCCTGATTACGTTATATCTCTGGTAGTTCGGGATATGGCTATTTTAGAGCTCTCTCCCACCATTATAGCTATTATTTTTGCAGGTAAAGTCGGCTCAAGTATAGCTGGAGAACTGGGAACCATGCGCATTACCGAGCAAATTGATGCCCTTGAGGTTATGGGAATTAATGCCAGCTCCTACTTAGTTTTACCCAAAGTAATCGCTTGTGTTATTATGTATCCCATGCTGGTGATATTGTCTATTTTTTTAATCCTATTAGGAGGTTATTTTGCAGGTACGCTTACCGGCATTCTCTCCTCTGTAGATTACCTATATGGAATACGCTATGAATTCATAGAATTTAATATCACATTTGCTGTGATCAAAGCCTTGGCTTTCTCCTTTTTGATAGCCTCTATTTCTTCCTACAAAGGTTTTTTTACTACTGGAGGATCATTAGAAGTAGGTAAGGCTTCAACCTCAGCCGTTACCAATAGTTGTATCGCCGTTCTTCTGGCTGACTATGCACTGGCTCAGCTCTTGATGGGATGATAGAAATCAACAACATAACAAAATCATTTAAGGAAAAGCAAGTGCTTTTCGATATATCAGGTACTTTTTTTAAGGGAAAGAATAATTTAATCATTGGTTCAAGTGGTACAGGAAAAAGTGTATTATTAAAAAACATTGTAGGACTTATTACTCCTGACTTTGGAGATGTTAAGTACAACGAGCGCTCTTTTATTAATGGGTCTGAACAAGATCGTAAACAAATAAGGCGAGAAATGGGTATGCTTTTTCAGGGGAGTGCCTTGTTTGATAGTAAAAACATAGAAGAAAATGTAAAATTTCCTCTTGACATCCTCACAGACTTTCCTGAAGATGAAAAAATCGATCGGGTTAACTTTTGTCTGGAACGAGTTGGTTTGGTTAATATTAATAAAAAAATGCCTTCTGAAATAAGTGGGGGTATGAAAAAACGTGTTGGAATAGCTAGAGCTATTGTAAATAAACCCAATTATCTTTTTTGTGACGAACCCAATAGTGGTCTAGACCCTCAGACTAGCATAAAAATAGATAATCTAATTAAAGAAATCACCTCTGAATACTTGATCACGACGATTATCGTAACCCATGACATGAACTCTGTAATTGAAATGGGAGATCATATTATGTTTCTCTTAGAAGGGAAAAAACTTTGGGAAGGGACCAATGATGAGATCACAAAATCTGACTTGAAAGAATTAAATGACTTTGTCTTTGCCACTCAAATAATGAAGCAAATGTATCTGAGATAAGTAATCTCATAAAGTTATGCCCTTGGCATGGTAATAAAGAAAATCGTGCCAACCCCCTTTTTAGTCTCAAACCAAATATTTCCCCCCGCTTGTTCTATTCCTTTCTTTGCAAATACAAGTCCTATTCCTGTTCCATTCTTCTTGGTGGTAAAATAAGACTTAAAAATATCAGCTACATTCATGTCCGAAATCCCTTGACCCTTGTCTTCTATCGATAAAAGTAATTTGTGTTCTTTAACCTCTAAGCATATCTCTACATAACATGGCTTTTCAACATGTGATTGAACCGCATTTATGATGAGATTATTTAAAATTTGACGCATAAGATCAACGTCAGCATAAACCATCAAATCTTTGGTTATTCTAAGATGAATTTGTAAATCATCTGAAGCATAAAGAGACGAAGTTTCTCTTACTAATTTGGAAAAATCAAATACTTCATTGTGAGGTGCGGGCCATTGGGCAAAAGAAGAAAATGAATCTGCGATAGAAGATAAATTATCAATCTGTCCAAGTAAAGAGTTGAGTACTTCATAATTTACCTCTGAATCATTCATCGCTCTCTGCATTTGTTGGATCTTTAGCTTCATAGGTGTTAATGGATTCTTAATTTCATGGGCTACTTGCTGGGCAAGTTCTCTCCAAGCCGTCTCTTTTTGAATTTTAGCCAATTCATTTTTACTCTGATCCAACTTAGCCAACATTTGATTGTATTCAAAGACTAGCATGCCAATTTCGTCCTTTTCTTTATATATCAATGGTGCAATCTCTTCTGACATAAATTGAGTTCTTCTCATACGTTCAGCAATCATCTTAATAGGCTTGATAATTCCCTTCATTCCATAATTACCAACCAAGAGCGTCAAGATGAATATAGAAGTAAAAAACACCATGAAATTATTGAATACCTCAATTTGTTGAGCATTTACATGATTTTTGGAATCGAAAAATGGGAGCGCAATAACCCCCATTAATTGGTTTATTTGATCTCCATAAACGGCCACATATACTGTTTTAAATTTCACACCTGCTAAGGTTTCCTCAATGATCTTTGTTTGGCCTCGTCCATCAATAATATGCTCATATGCCATGGGATGTATTTTTTTTGATAAAATATTTTGATCAAAAATATCCTCATTACTTGATGCCAACATCTGGCCTTTCGCTCCATAAAGGATAATATCACTTCTAGAAAAATTTGCTATTTCTATAATTTTTTGAATCAGTTGGTACTTATTGGTATTGTTATTCAGAAATAACCCTAAGTCTTGTTTAAAATTTTGAGCAATATTCACGGCTCTTTTTTGATGGCTTCTGTTAATTTCAGCGCGATATGACGAGGTTAATTGAGATAATATAAGCGCACTGACAATAGCGGTCGGAACGAGAAATGCAAGGCCTACATAAAGTTGAATTTTATTAGTTAAACTAAAAATTTCAATGGGTCTAAGTCTAGTCATTATAAAAAAAATAGATCCGAAGAAAAACAAACCTAGAATAAAAATGAAAGCAATATTTGCGAAAATAGCATAATTACTATAAGCGTTAGAGACAACCATTAACATGCGTCCGTCTTGCATTTTTGTCAAATAGAAATGCTGATTCCATTGAATACATTCGCCTTGAAAATTTATATCAGGACATACTTCAGCCCGTGTCAAAGGAAATTTATAATTACCTAATTGATGGCTAAGCATTCCATTTTGATAAATGCCATAATCGTAATTTTTAACTTTTTGAGATCTATTATTTTTAGACTTGAAGAAGGAGGAATAAACCGTTGAAGATGAGTACTTCTTTTTAGTGTATTCTAGAATGATTTCCCCTTTATAGCTTGAAAATATCAAAGGAATCACCGTGTAATACTTATGATACCCATTTTCAATCATGGGCACAGAATAAATATTCTCATAATATGTAGTATTTGCCTTCCGTAATATTGCTTTAGAAAAATTGATTCCTTCTGTTCTAGTATAACCATAAGAATCACCTTTATCATCTAACAAATAGGTCTTTATCACATATTTATCAAGGTAAGGAGCTTGAATCTCCCTAATACGATCTTCGATAACCTTTGTTGCAAGCAGCTCATTTTTAAATCTTAAAGTAATGATTGGATCTTTCACTATTTTCTCACACAGCCTACTGATATAATACTCTCCTATCGAATCGGTTGCTGTTTGAATTTTAAGAGCAAAATCTTGTTTCTGTACTAATTCTGAACGTGCATGGGATTTCAAGATTACACGAACGTTCAGAATTCCTACGAATACAGCAATCAACATCAAATAAAAAAGAGTGATGAATTTGGACTTAGTCAATTGAAAAGAACAGCCTGTCATAAACATAATCCCCCAAACTATTAACTGAGGGAATACGATATACCATTGATCACCAAAGGGGCCTATGAAATAGGCTAGTAATAGGATCATCACATAGCCCAAATGCTGCCGAGAAACATAGGTCTTTATAAAAAACTTGTAGAAAAGATGATTTAAAAAGAAATAACACGAAGATAACAACATCAAAAAAATGTAATACAGTATCCGATGATTACTGAATAGCACCGATTTAGTAATGTCTAGGCTCGCTTGGCTGTAATGAGCGATCAACTCTATTCCAAAAAACAATAAATGGGCGTTAATTATTGAACTTAACAAGGAAAAAACAATAGTGAACGACCTAAATCTAGTAATCGTCAGTTGAAGGACTTTTTTGGACTTAAATAAGGCAGTAGTCAGCTTCAACAATATGATTAATAAAAATATAAAAATGAAAAATAACTGCTCAATTTTGACAGATAAAAGATCCGGAATTAATTGGTAGCCACGAAATGTCATTAAACCGATTCCCTCCATTGTCATCAAAACAAAATAGGTCATCCAAAGGCACAAAGACACAACCAGGACAGCGAGATAACCCAATGATGATTTTAATGCTAAAAAATTCAAAGAGGAATTAATTGTATAAAATAACGTCAATGCAATGAAGAGGAGAAGTATTAACTTTGTGACAGAAATATCTGTAGCGTTAGGAGTTGCTGATAATTTCAATAAGATTTTGCCATCATAACTGACCGGGAATCCTTGAGTATTGAAGTCTACGTCGAATTTTGAAAATAACTGTTTATTAAATAATGTAATTGATTGATTCTCTTTAGAAACAAATGTTGAAGCAATGGGTATTATAGAGTACAGTTCTAGCAGGGCCCCGGAAACTTCCTGTTTCGAAACTCTAAGGCAAATAACATTGATATTATCATCTGAAAAAAAAGCAACAGTATCCACTGTCTTGATACGTTCATATGCTGGAAAGTAGGCATTGGAATTCCAAAAAATAAGATTTCCATCTCGATAACCGTAGATGGGGTAATTTGAATTAAAAGACTGCTGTAGATCTGCACCATTATGATGCATAGATTGATCTAAAAAAAAATGAAGATTCGTCAATTGATCGCTAATGATGGAGGAAACCTTATTATTAATTTCAAGAGCAACCTGACCCTCTCTACTCATATTTAGCCAATAAGCTATTACACCGGCACTAAAGAACCATAAAACAATTATTTTGATTAATCGTAAGCGCATCTACGACTAAATTAAAGGAAACGAGACTAACTAGCTCTTAATGCTGCATCATATTTCACTCTACCAAACAGATGAAGGTATATGATCCTTGAAAATCGATAATTGAACGGATAGAGAATAATGGAGAGAAAAATCACCGTTCCGATATAAACTTTTGATTCGGGGTCATCAAAAAAGACAAATAAAATAATGGTAACGGCAGAGAATATTCCTACAGAGAATATGTAACTAATATAGAGAGCCCCATAAAAAAAACCAGGCTCCACTTCGTAATCCAAGTTACAACTAGGGCAACGTGGATTCATTTTTGTGAAATTATTAAAAGTAAAAACAGCAGTTTTGAATATATTTCCGTCCCTACACCTTGGACAGTATCCATTAAAAATGGCTGATGATCTTGTTTTTTTTACCATGTAAATAAAAGAACTTATACCACAAGACAAAGACTAACAGAAATAATAGATAGGGTGCCGAAAATAAGTAAATGATACCTGAATTAAGGCCTCCTGCCAAGTCCACATCTCCATGACTCACGTTATTAACCACCTGTGTTCGACACATCACACATTGGGCATTAATTATTTGGATGTTTAGAAGACCCAAGACAAGTAGTAAGAATCTCTTCACTTTCATCCGTGCATATAATAAGGGCTTACCATCAAATATACGATTACACCCGTAATAGAAACATAGAGCCAAATAGGAAAAGTAAATTTAACTATTTTTTTATGCTCTTCGATTCTTGCGTTGAGAGAATAAAAGAAAGAAGTCAAAACAAGAGGTATGACGATTACCGATAAAGCTATATGGGATATCAATATACCTACATAGAAGGGCCTACTTATGCTTACAAGGCTACGTTCAGCATCAGATAGCATACCATCTCCATTGACATCTCCAAAGATAGTCGTAGTGGCAGAGGAATGATATAACACATAAGCTAACAAAAAAATCGCCCCTAAACTGAAGCCAGAAGTCATTAAAGTCTGATGCCACTTGACGTTTTTACTTTTGATAGCTATGATGGCGGAAATAAGTAAGATGCTCGTCGCCGTATTCAACAACGCATTGAAAGCCGGTATATGATAAACCCAATTACCCAGATTTAATTTAGCCGGAAAAAATAATAAGAAGGCCACCAATAATGGAACGACGACAGAAATAACTCTTATTAAAACTAAATAATTTTTATTGTTCATAATATCTCTCGTAAATGATTAAGCAAATCAAATTCAACTAAAACTCTATCTACTTCTTCAATGCTTAATTCATAATATCCTATGATCTCACGGTTATCCCCAACGAGTATTAAAGGATAAGTATTGAATTCTCCGAAACAATCTTCCTTAGAGGTGTAAAAATCATACGACCAATTATTGTCTTTAAGTTGAATCATCAATCGTTGAAGTTGTAGCTTTTCATCATGTACTAGACCAGTGTCAAGAATATATAAAGAGGTCGATTTCAAGTTGCACGTTTCCTTAACGTTACCCACAGGAAATAATTGAAACTGATTTTGGCCAAATACTTGAAGAAACAAATACCAACTAACGGGTAAACCGAAGACGAGAATTAGGATAAAAAACTTTAATATTTTCTTCAATTAATATACTGCTTGAAAAATGGCATCCGCTTGGAATAATAGAATAAATAATAAGAACGCCACAAACAATAATGGGAACAATATTGACATCTTCAGTGCTCCTTTCTCATGACCTAAATGCATAAATTCCGACATGATATAATAGGCTTTAACAATAGTTAAGGCTACAAAAATAAAAATCCTTACCCATTTATATTCATGCGGGACTGTAAAGGCTATGGCAAATTCAAATACTGTAATTACAAAAAGATACAAGGTGACCCGCAAAAACATTTTTACTTTATCCTTGTCTATAGGCTTAACATCAATAGGTGTATTCTGTTGCATGTTTAATTTATTTTAAAATTTTGAAAAGTCAAACCAGATAAAAAAAGGTAAAAACAAATACCCAAACTAGATCAACAAAATGCCAATAAAGACCTACTTTTTCAATCATTTCATAATGTCCAGTGCGCTCAAGTTTGCCAGTAACGGTTTGAAAGAACACCATAAAGTTGAGCATAACACCGCTAAAAACATGAAAGCCATGAAAGCCTGTTATGAAGAAAAATAAGGCTGCGAAGTTCGGAGGTCCATATTCATTCATGGTCAAATTTGCTCCATGAAAAATACGCCCATCAAGAAGTTTAGATCCCATATCCGTTCCCGTAATAAAATGACTCCATTCCCAAGCTTGACAACTTAAAAAAGCAATACCTCCCAGCAGCGTCCATAGCATCCACTTCTCTACCCCTTTTCGATCCATTCTTTCTCCCGCTTCCACAGCTAAAACCATGGTTACACTACTTAAAATAAGCACAAATGTCATGAGCCCTACAAAAATCAAAGGTAAATGTACCCCATGTAGGAAAGGAACTGCCTCAAAAACAACTTCTGGAACAGGCCAGTATTCTTGAGAAAAAACGAAATCGTCAATGGCACCGTCAAATGCAGGATGGCTAAACCGGATAAGACCGTAAGTGATGAGTAAAGCAGAAAAAGTAAATGCATCCGAAAGCAAGAAAAACCACATCATTAGTTTTCCATAACTTACATTCATCGGTGACACACCGCCACCCCATAAATCTTTCTTTTCTTCAATTTCTATTGCTGTACTTGACATAATTGATGATTAATTATTCATTACCAAAAAAAGATACAAATAAATCCACAGTCCACCAAGAAAATGCCAGTAGGTTGTACACATTTCAATGGCTAACATACTTTTAGAGTGAACTTTGTAATTCATCGTATCTAAAAAAACTACTAATAAAAACACCAAACCCCCTATTAGATGAGCTAAATGTAGTCCTGAAAATATATAGACAAAGGATCCCGAAGGGTTCCCTACTAAAAAAATATCTTGAGACACTAATTTGACCCATGATAAATATTGCATATAAAAAAAGACCATAGCTATCGCAGCCGTCGCAGTAATTCCAATCTTCACCTCTTTAAGTGAGTTGTCTTTTGCTTTTAAATAGGTCCAATGCATAGCAATGCTACTTAAAACAAGCACCAAGGTAGAATACAAAAACATATCAGGCATATCAAATTGTAACCATCTCCCATCAGATTTTTTTACAATGTAAGCACTAGTCAAACCTGCAAAAAGCATACATATAGAGACAATGAACAGCCATAAAGCAAATTTCTTAGCATTAACTGATTTTAATTTGAAATTTCTATTTGCGAAAATGACCGTTGTATTCTCCATTATAATTTATCAAGTAAGTATGATATCTGAACTATTGGTAGATAAATAAATGAGCTAAACATAATTCTTAAAGCAGATTTATGTGAATTATCTTTCATTAATTGGAATGTCTGTGCTAAAAATAAAGCACCACAACAAGTAGCGATGATACCACTGTTCAATCCCGTTAAACCGAAATAAGTGGGAAGTAATCCCAACGGCAATAGGAAAAGGGTGTAGACCATGATATTAATCGCCGTGTTGAGGTCTTTTTTGCCGCCACTAGGCAATAACTTAAAACCTGCTTTCTTATAATCATCATCAGAAACCCAAGCTATAGCCCAAAAATGAGGAAACTGCCAAATAAACTGGATACCAAAAATAATCCATGCTTCATAAGTAAGCGTACCCGTTGCGGCAACCCATCCTATTAAAGGAGGCAACGCACCGGGTATGGCTCCAACAAAAACAGCTACGGGACCTACCCTTTTTAAGGGCGTATACACAAAGGCATAAATAATCAAAGAACTTGTAGCCAACAGCGCCGCATACATATTGGTACAGTAAGCCACCAAAGTAATCCCCCCAGAAAATACTACTACACTATATATCGTGGCTTCTAAATGGCTTATTTTAGAGGTAGGTATTGGACGTCCTGAAGTTCGCTTCATTAAGATATCTAAATTCCGTTCGATAACCTGATTGATAGTTACTGCTGCACCAGATATAAGAAATGATCCCAAACTAAGCATCAATAAAAGAAATAAATCAGGCGTACCTTCTGCACCTAGCAAAAAACCAAATGCTGCAGAAAATGCGACAAGAAAAGATAACCTTGGTTTTAATAACTCATAGTACGCTTTCAGCTTAATAGCTACTAAACCTATATTGCTTATCTCTAAATTATTCATTGTTGATTTTAACTAAAGTGTTAAGAAGCTGATTGCTCTTTTTTACTCTCTTCGTTCTCAAAATCAGTATTCGATTCTTTAGTCTGGTGATAAGGCACTGTTTGGGGAATAAAATCATCCTTTGCGCCTGGCTTGGAATAATCATATGGCCATCGATAAACTTTAGGAATCTCTCCAGGCCAATTACCATGTTCCGGAACTCTTGGGGTCGTCCACTCTAAAGTATTAGAGTTCCATGGATTGAGCGGTGCTTTTTTACCTTTAAAAATATTATAGAAAAAGTTAAATAAGAAGATGAATTGAGCACCAAAAGTAATGATAGCAGCTACCGTTACAAATGAATTTAAATCTAAAAATGAACTAAAAGCATCAAAATTAGTGAATGAGTAATATCTTCTAGGAAAGCCCGCGATACCAATATAATGTAAGGGGAAAAACACTAAATAAACACCTACAAAAGTTAGCCAGAAGTGGATGTAACCTAGCTTTTCATCCATCATCCTACCAAACATTTTGGGAAACCAATGATAAACACCTGCAAGCAAGCCAAAGAAAGCCGCGCTACCCATGACTAGATGAAAATGGGCTACTACAAAATAGGTATCATGCAAATTGATATCAATTGCCGCGTTACCAAGGAAAAGGCCCGTCAATCCTCCTGATATAAAGAATGATACGAGTCCAATCGAGAACAACATAGCTGGAGTGAAAACAAGATTACCCTTCCACAAGGTCGTTATGTAATTGAAAGCCTTCACAGCAGATGGAATGGCTATGATCAAGGTCAGAAACATAAATATAGACCCCAAAAATGGATTCATCCCTGTAATAAACATATGATGAGCCCATACAATAAAAGATAAAAAGGCTATCGCTAAGATAGAACCGATCATAGCGGTATATCCAAAAATGGGCTTTCTAGAGTTGGTTGAAATGACTTCCGATGTAATACCTAATGCGGGTAAAATCACTATATAAACTTCTGGGTGACCTAGGAACCAAAATAGATGTTGGAATAGAATCGGACTACCTCCTAAGTTTGGAAGTGCCTCTCCTCCAATGAAAATTTCTGAAAGGTAAAAACTTGTACCAAAAGATCGGTCAAACACGAGCAGCAATACACAAGCTACTAATACAGGAAAAGACAATAGACCTAAAACAGCTGTGATAAAGAAAGCCCAAATAGTCAATGGCATTCTGCGGAAGGTCATTCCTTCTGTTCTTAAATTTATGACGGTAGTGATGTAATTGATTCCACCCAATAAGGTAGAGGCGATAAAGAAAACCATAGATACCAACCAGAGGGTCATTCCCATTCCTGATCCACTCATGGCCTGTGGCAAGGCACTTAATGGAGGATATATGGTCCATCCACCACTTGCAGGTCCCGTAGATAAAAACATAGATATGAACATAATCACACTAGAGAGGAAGAAGAACCAATAAGATAGTAGATTCATAAATCCAGAGGCCATATCACGGGCTCCAAGTTGTAGAGGAATCAAATAGTTACTAAAAGTTCCACTTAAGCCCGCCGTTAGTACAAAGAAAACCATGATCGTTCCGTGCATGGTAATCATGGCTAAATAGAACTCTGGATCTAGTTTACCCGAGTTAGAAATCCAATCTCCTAAAAAAGGCTGAAGGAAACCCATATCCATATCTGGGAATCCTAGCTGCAAACGGAAAATAACTGAAAGCCCACCTCCTAGAATCGCCCAAAAAATACCTGTAATCAAAAACTGTTTAGCAATCGTTTTGTGATCTGTTGAAAAAATATACTTAAAAATAAAACTTTGCTCATGATGTTCTTCATGATGGTCATCGCCATGAACCAACTCATCTGTAACTTGAATATCTGTAATCGACATATTTTAATTATTTGGAACCACTAACTGTTAAACCGTTCGGGGCAGCTAAATCTGCAGGACTTTCTATCCCTGCCACAACACTCGCCGCTTCTCTTAATTTTGCAGGTACTTCTGTGAGATAATCTGCATTTTGCTTCAACCAAGGCTCTTGAGATTTGAACCATTCCTTATAATCCTCGAGCTCATCCACTACAATAATGTACCTCATAGCAAAGTGACCTTGTCCACATATTTTATTGCAAACGAGTTCATATTGAAAATCGGGATTTTTGGTTTCTGTACGCATCTCTTCCGTAGTTTTTGTGGGTTCAAACCAGAATTGTGTCGGCATACCCGGTACCGCATTCATTTGTAAACGAAAATGGGGTTGATATACACTGTGGATCACATCTCGCGCACGAATGTTAAAACGGACGGGTTTTCCTTTGGGAACGTGAATTTCTCTTGGGATAAAATCATCAAAGGAAGCGCGATCAGAGAAATCAATGCCCATTTGATTGGTTGCATCAATTTTTAAATAATTATAACCTCCCAAAACGTTGTCTGCTCCTGGATACCTAACCGACCAGGCGTATTGATATCCCATAATTTCAATTACTTCCGAACCTTCTGGCGATTCTCTTGTAATGTCCATCCAGGCTTTCCATCCTGTAAAAACAAGAGCTGCAAGCACAATAGCAGGAATAATGGTCCAAATCATTTCTAATTTATTGTTGTGCGGATAGAAATAAGCCACTTGATTTTTGCGATGCTGATATTTCCACGAAAAACCAAAGAGAAAAATGTGCGTAACAATGAATACGACACCCGTAATCGCCATCGTCCACCAGAATAGCATATCAGTAATAACCCCATGCTTAGAAGCCACTGGTAGCACAAAATCGTCTTCTAATCCTCCAAAGGAATAATAAAAACCACCCACTAAACCCACAATTAGAAATAAAAGCAATAAGTTGGCTTGTGTGCCATTTGATGAAGGAATTTTAGTACTTGAATCTCCTTTGATCACATCAACGAGAGATGATACCCTAAATATGGCAAACAATATTACCAGAATGAGTATTGCAGCTATGATTATAATTGTATTCAACATAGAATTATTTATAATTTATTGTACGTGGTGATGTAAGCTTTCATTCAACATAGGATCATTTTTGGCAAATAAAGGGGCTTTAGATAGGCTATTAAATACTACATAAAAAAAGGCGCCACCATAAATCAGCATGGTCCCAAATTCTACTAATCCATAACCTCCATTTTCTTTTAGCGAACCTGGAGTAATCATTAAATAAAAATCAATCCAGTGTCCAAAAATAACAATCGGCGTAACCACTTTTAGAATCGCCGTATGACGTTTTGCATCTCTCGGCATTAGCAAAAGGAAAGGTAAAATAAAATTTAAAAACAAGTTCACAAAGAAAATAATTCCATATTGGTCATTATTCCATCTTTCGACAAAATATATGGTTTCTTCCGGGATATTGGCATAATATATCAATAGGAACTGTGAGAACCATATATATGTCCAAAATACAGAGAAGGCAAAAACGAATTTCCCAATATCATGTAGATGATTTTCATTGACAATTGAAAGTAAGCCTTTTTCCTTTAAGTGAATAGTAATAAAGGTAATTAGCGCAAGGGTAGTTACCCACCAACTAGCGAAAACATACCAACCAAACATGGTACTGAACCAATGCGTATCAATAGACATTACCCAATCCCAAGCGGCTATAGAAGAGGTTACAGCAAAAATAATTAGAAATACTGCCGATAGCTTTCTCATACTGTACCAAGAGGCTGTGCCTCCTTCAAAATGCTCTTGAAACGCTAACTTTCTTAATTTCATGAATAAATAATACCACAAACCAAAGAAGAACACCATTCTTGCTATAAAAAATACAGGAACAGATGGATGATCGCTCAAGGGCCAAAAGAAATAAGCTTTTTTGGCATTGATGATACTATCAAATTCGTGAGAGGTAGTATCGTATAAATCATGATGTGTCCAATGAAATAGATCATGCCCAAACACAAAAAAACTGACTAACATAAGGATCCCTGCGATAGGTAACCAGCTTCCAAAAGCTAAGGGAATTCTTTTTATTCCTGCAGACCAACCTGCTTGTGCAGCATATTGCAAGGCAAAAAAGAAAACACCCACAATAGCAATTCCTGTGAAATAAATATTGTTGATCCAGATATCAACGCCTAAACGATTGATCCAACTAAAGGCATGTCCACTTTCGTGAGCAGCTTCTTCATGATGTCCTCCCGTGCTCATTAAAACAATACCTAGAACGGTAAGGGCAATTCCAATCCCTACTGTAATTAAGAGGTTCTTTTTGGCTTTCAACGAAAAATCATATTTTTCTTCTACCGTGGTCATAGACATGCGAATTTATTGCTGTAAAACTTTAACATACATAGCGATCTTCCAACGCTCCTCTGGACTTATTTGAGAAGCATGCGAACCCATTCTTCCTTTGCCATGAGTAATGACTTGGTAAATATGACCCGTTCCTTTGTTTACTACTGAGGCAGAAGTATAGGCAGTAACCCCCTTGTACACCTTACCCACTTTACCATCACCCAAACCTTTGGCACCATGACAATGGCTACAAAAGCGCGTATACAAAACTTTGCCATCTGCGAGTATCGCTTTGGTCGAATCTAACGGATTCTCTAAAAGCAAATCAGCGGCTACGTAGTCATCGGGAGCAAATGTAGGGGTTAGATACTGACCTCTTTTAACCGTGCCTTTTACCGGTTCCCTCATGGTCATATTAAATGCATTGTAGGGGTTGGAATTATAGAATTCGGCAGGAACATCTTCCCCGTTTGAACTTACCCACCTGCCCGCTTCTTTATCAACTATCTGACTCAAAGGTTCATAAGGGGTGGAATGATACATCTGCGGCGAGAATTCAACACCGGGATTATCGGGTCCAGCTGCACACGAAAACATGAACAGCGCTATGATGGTTGTATAAATAGTATTTATTTTCATTTTAAGCCTCATCAAAGGTTTTCTGATTTACTTCACTTGCACCATTATCTTTCAAAATTTTATCAATTTTAGCAACATCAATTTTGTTTTGATCTAAATCAATGGCCATGACATGTTTATCATCTGTAATTCTTAGATCAAAAATTCTTGGTTTCGCCCAAGGCTTTAAGTCACTCACTATGAAGAAAGTAAAACACATTCCATAAGCAGCTAATAAAACAGTTAACTCAAATATTACTGGTACAAATGATGGATAAGGAATAAAGTCTTTGCCTCCTATAATCATCGGCCAATCTACACCCATCATACCTATTTGCATAGTCAATGCCAAGGACGTCCCTAAAACACCAAACAAGAAAGCGACGATGGATAATTTAGATCGTTTATATCCCAAAACATCGTCAATACCATGCACAGGAAAAGGACTGTAAACTTCATGTATTTTGACTCCAGCAGTTCTAATATTCGTTATCGCACTTAGAAGAATATCTTCATCCTCGTAAACACCTAAAATAAATTTTGTATTTGACATCATTTCGCTTTTTCTCCGGTTGTTTTTATAATACTCTTCACTTCAGCCATATTGATCACGGGAAAGAACTTAGCGAACAAAAAGAAACAAGTAAAAAATAACCCAAACGTAAATACATACACTCCCACATCTACGAAAGTCGGATAAAACATGGCCCAACTGGAGGGTAGAAAATCTCGATGCAATGAAGTAACGATAATTACAAATCGCTCAAACCACATACCAATATTCACAACGATAGACAGCACAAAGGTGGCAGCTATATTGGTCCTGATCTTCTTGAACCAAAATAATTGAGGCGAAACTACATTACAAGTCATCATCGCAGCATACGCCCACCAATAAGGTCCCGTCGCTCGATTTAAAAATGCATATTGTTCCGCTTCTACTCCTGAATACCAAGCAATAAATAACTCCGTTAAATAGGCCACACCCACTATTGATCCGGTGATGATAATTACAATATTCATCATTTCAAGATGTTGTATGGTAATGTAGTCCTCAAGCTTATAAACCTTTCTAGTAACAATCATGAGGGTCAAAACCATTGCAAATCCAGAAAATATAGCACCTGCTACAAAATAGGGAGGAAATATAGTCGTATGCCAGCCAGGAATGACCGAGGTTGCAAAATCCATTGAGACAATGGTGTGGACCGAAAGCACCAATGGAGTAGCTAAGCCTGCCAATACCAATGCGACCGTTTCATACCTACTCCAAGTCTTTGCAGCGCCATCCCAACCAAAGCTCAGTGCTCCATAAATAGATTTAGAAATCTTATTTCTAGCACGATCTCTTATCGTGGCAAAGTCAGGAATTAAACCGATGTACCAAAATATCAATGACACCAAAAAGTAAGTGGAAATAGCAAATACATCCCACAAGAGTGGAGAGTTAAAATTAACCCAAAGTGATCCAAACGTATTGGGTAAAGGAAACATCCAATAAATAGCTAACCAGGGTCTTCCCGTATGTAAAATAGGAAATTGCAAAGCACATATAACTGCAAAAATTGTCATCGCCTCAGCAGCCCTGTTGATGGACATCCTCCAACGTTGTCTAAACAATAATAAAATAGCTGATATTAACGTACCGGCGTGACCAATACCTACCCACCAAACAAAGTTGGTAATATCCCAAGCCCAACCAACGGTTTTATTGAGGCCCCACATGCCTACACCATGCCATAGAAGTAAAAATACAGTGTAAGCACCGACCGCAAGTAAACCCAGCGAAATGGTCATAGCCAACATCCATAATTTAGTTGGCTTCTCCTCTACGCGTCTAGAAATATCCTCGGTAACATCGTGGACTGTTTTTCCTCCTGTTATTAAAGGTTCTCTAATTACTGATTCTGAACTCATATTCTAATCTTTAAGAGTGAGCATTCACTGCTTCCGTCTTTTCATCTTTATTTCTGATCTTCGTCAAATACCAAACATTTGGCATTTCTCTTAATTCTTCTAGTACGTGATACGCTCTCGGCTCTTGAGCTTCAACCCCTTTTTCCATTGATTTAATTTGAAGCATTTTGGATATTCTTGATTTGGGATCTTTCATATCTCCAAATACTAAAGCTTCAGATGGGCATGATGAAGCACATGCAGTGGTAATTTCTCCATCTACTGGCCTTCTTCCTTCTTTTTTAGCTTCAAGCTTTCCGGATTGGATGCGTTGTACACAAAATGAACATTTTTCTATGACTCCTCTTGAACGTACAGTTACGTCAGGATTAAGCACCATTTTGCCTAAATCATTGTTCATCGCAAGGTTATCTCCAAACTGCTCGTTATCATGAAATTTAAACCAATTGAACCTTCTTACTTTGTAAGGACAGTTATTCGCACAATATCTAGTCCCGATGCAACGATTGTAAGTCATTTGATTCAGTCCCTCAGAGCTATGGGTAGTCGCTGCTACTGGACAAACTGTCTCACAAGAAGCATTGTTACAATGCTGACACATCATCGGCTGAAACGTAACTTCAGGATTTTCGGCAGCTATTTCCATTTCAGCATAGCTATCACCATTAGAATCACTTGAATAATATCTATCAATTCTGATCCAAGCCATGTCACGCCTGTTAAGCACCTCCTTCTTTCCTATCACAGAAATATTATTCTCTGTTTGGCAGGCAATTGAGCAAGTACCACACCCCGTGCAAGAATTTAAATCAATCATCAATCCCCAATGGTGATTGGCATACTGATGGCCTTTCCACAATGAAACCGCTGTAGGCTTCTTGAAACCTTCTGAAGTCGCAATTTTGGGCATGTGTCTACCTGCTTGAGGATCTTTTTGATACTCAGATAAAGTAGCCTCTTGTATGACATTTCCTCTTCCCATGAACGTATGATGTGTTTGGGTCTGGGCTATTGCATACACTTCGTCCGTTGGCTCAACGGTCACGTTCTTATAAATATTAAAGTCAAGCTGGCCTCCTTCATCAACATTGATCATGGGATAGGCATTGAAACCTACTTGATTACCCACCTTGCCCGCAACGGATCGGCCATAACCAATGGCTAAACCTAAAGTACCATGTTTTTGACCTGGTTGAGGTAAAACGGGTAACTTCAAACTTCGACCGTTGACGGTAAAGTTGACCATTTGAGTAGTCATGTCACCCAATTCTATGCCCCATTCTTCTATTTGCTTCGGAGAAACTGTCAAATAATTATCCCAACAAGCTTTAGTGATAGGGTCTGACATTTCTTGCAACCAAGGGTTGTTAGATTGAATTCCATTTCCTACCGTGCCGTTTTCAAAAATGATTAATTCTAGAAAAGAACTTGGTTTAATAATATTAAAGGCAGCTTTTCCAAGTCCTGACAAATCCGCATCAACCTCATTAGTAACTACCGTTTCTGGTTCAAAAACTCCATCATGGAGACATTTCTCCCAAAAGGCATCAAAATCAATAATAGATTTTTTACCGAAAGAAGCTAGGTTTTCCGCCCAATTGGTTCTTAAAAAGTCATAATAGTTGACCCCCATATTTGCCCATGAAAGCAAACTGTCCTGAAATTGTCTGGTATTGAATAAATTAGAAATCGCCGGTTGTGAAAGACTATATTTACCATGAACGGGCTCAAAATCATTCCAAGACTCCAAATAATGATGATCAGGTGCTAAATATGAAACCAAAGAATTGGTTTCATCCATTTTATCTGAAGTAGCCAATGAAAAATTTATATTTTTTAGTGAAGCCGCTATTTTAGATCCCAGTGGATGATCGTAAACAGGATTACAATTATAGAATATCACTCCACCAGCGGAAGACAATTGCTTTACGAACTGACCAAAGGCTTTATCATCACCTGATCTGATATTTTGATGTCTCTCAAAATCAATAGTTGCTCCAATATTTGATAGCATTATATTGATAGCATTGATGAACATTTGGATATTTGCATCATTAGAACCAGATACCACAATAGAAGATCCTTTGGCATGTAATAAGTCACTTGCCGCTTTTGATAAAATTTGGTTTTCAATCGAAGGCAAACCATCGATAACCTGACCTCTTGTTTCTTTCGCTATCACGTTATAAAGACTGGTAATGTAAGCTCCTTGTTCTGAAGCCCTAATAGGTGTCCTGTAATCAGCATTGGCACCGGTGAGCGATAAAATACTTTCAAATGAATACAATCGAGACATCTCCTTTTTAGAGGCAGATAATCTTCTGCTTTCAGCAAATTGCTTATTGGCCAGCGGAGTATTAACTCCAGTGCCCAAAAAATCATATCCAAAAGAGACAATCGTTTTGGCTTTTGAATAATCATATGAGGGTAGTGCACGTTTACCAAATACGGCGAGATTAGCGTCTAATTGACCACTAACTGAATTTTGGTCATAGGTCACATGGGTAAGCGAGCCATACTTGTTTTTGAATCCTTCGATCACCATTTTGGTCGATGGACTTGACAAACTGTTGGTAACCAAATAAATGGATCCTGAAGCAGTCGCCAATTCACTTTTGATATTGGCATCTAATTCTTCCCAAGACACTTCTTTACCATTGGCAACCGGACCTTTTAATCTTTCTTGGTCGTACAAGGAGAGTACAGATGCTTCAATTTGTGCACTTGTGCCACCTCCCGTAACTGAAGACAATTTATTACCTTCAATTTTTATAGGCCTGCCTTCTCTTGTTTTGACAACAACACTGGTCTGATCACTGCCTGAGATATAGGTAGATGCAAAGTAATTAGCAATGGTTGGATCTACATTAACTGGTTTTTTGACGTAAGGTATCGCCTTTTTGATGGGTGTTTCACAAGCTACTAAAGATGCAGCAGCCACTCCAAAACCCATTACCTTTAAAAAATCTCTGCGAGAGGTTTCTCCATCACTATCACCTAGGGGCAATTCTTGTGCAAACTCCTTGTTAGCGTATTTCTCAAATCCTGGAGTCTTCTGAAGCTGCTCCAGTCCTTTCCAGTATTTTTTTGTTTCTTTCATTTTAGCTGTTTCGTACGCTGTATATTAATAATGACATTTAGAACATTCAAGACCCCCAATATCTTCTACTTTCATCGGCTCTTTTGTATCCTTTTCGTTATGTAATTCGACCAAATTGGTATAATAATCATTACCCTTTGCTTTTACATTGGTCTCACGATGACAGTTGATACACCAACCCATGGTCAAATTAGAATATTGATAAACTACCTCCATCTCTTTGATGGGACCATGACACGTCTCACATTCTATCCCACCTACTTTGACGTGCTGAGAGTGGTTAAAATAGGCTAAGTCAGGCAAATTGTGCACCCTAACCCATTCTATTGATTGTATATCTTCACCATACTCTCCGGTCTCCGGATCATAATCTATAGCTGCATAGATCTTTTGTATCTCCTTGCTTTCCGTTTTTATGGCTACATGACAATTCATACAGATATTTGCTGAAGGTATGTTTGCAGATTTACTTTTTCGTACACCAGTGTGACAATAATTACAATCAATTTCATACTGACCCGCATGTAGCTCATGTGAGTATGCAATGGGTTGAGTAGGCATATACCCCTGTTGAACTCCAATTGTAAAAAGTCCATCAATCCCTGTCTTTAGTCCAACAGCTACAAAAATGAAAATAATAATTCCTAAAACTGCGTTGGACTTTATAAAAGCAAAGACATCGACTTCTTGATCAATAATTAACTCTTGATCTTCACGGGATACCTCATTTTTTGTTCCTATATATTTGGTCAAAAGTGAGATAATCAAACCCAAAACCACCAAGATAAGTACCAAAACAAAAATAAACACAATGAGTATGGCATACATAAAAGTATTTGATATGCCTTCATTACTTACTCCTGTTCCATTCTCTCCTCCTGCCGCAACCACGGCAGCAACCTGAGGAACTACCTTTGAGGCTTCATCAATGTATTCTAATACAGAAATGATCTCTGCATCCGTAAATGGATAAGCGGGCATGGCTACTTTTTTGTACTTTTCGTACAAAGCAACAGCGTATTCGTCGCCACTGTCAATTACTTTTTGAGAATTCTTTATCCAACTTATAAGCCAAGGTCTCTCACGACGCTCTTCAATCCCTTTGAGCGCTGGGCCAATCACCACTTCGTTGATGGCATGGCATTGAGTACAGTTAGCGTTGTATAATTTTTCGCCTGAAGCTATAATCGCCGGATCGATTACATCTTCTTGACTGAAGGCAGTTGTCGCCAAAATAAATCCAATAAAGAAGATGGCGGCTCGTTTGAAACCCCGGATGGGTATTAATTTTTTAGACATCTATTTTTTTAATGATCTAATCTATGTGGCTACAAAGCTAATATTGGGTTTTTGTAAATCAAACCCACAAGGCCTCTTATTTTTAGATTTATGAGGCCTATATTCCATATTGGATATAATACATTCAAAATCAATGCTTTAAACAGCAAACTAATTAAAATAAAATTATTATTTATAATCATTCTAAATAACAAGTTTTTTTGATCATGATGTCGTAAATTAAAGTTCAATTATCCTTTGATTATTCGACTTATCTTCAACCAACTTATTCTTCTTTGTAAGTACAAAAAAATATCCTTTGATTATTGAAATCAAAAATAATAATAAACATTGACAACGAGTACCCATTTCGGGCCTAAAGACAAATAAATCACCAATTTTTTACTCTTATTTTTTTGTGCCTGCTAAAAATAAAATTCAAGTTGAAGGATCTGATTTGAAATAATATTAAAATTTATTTTTTTCTTTTTCAACATAATATTTGAACCCCAAAAATAATATTTGAACCCCAAAAAAGTACAATCAAATGAGCACCACTATGTGGAGTGGATACCATACTGCGTAGTTAAAAATAGATTTCAAACCGCACGGGGCCGGAAATAAACAATATTATTACTAAGATCCACAGAAATTGGTATACTTCTTTGACATTATTTACAATCATCAATTTATATAATTTTTAAAAGGCTTAGAAAAACAGTTAGCAGTGAAATAAAGAATGGGTTGAACTCATCTAGTAATTAAATTTTGACATTATGTTCCTTTTTTGACTTTGGTCTTACCAAGTCATCAGGAGAAATTCTTCTTCACTTTCTTTCAATGAAGAATGTCGATCTATTCATCTCCGGAACTCTTCAAATTTTTAGAAGGGAAGGTTGAATATAAAAATAAAGTAATTGTTATAAAAAATATAACTTTACGAAGTATTAACATTGCATTTCAAAATCATCTACTGTTATAATTGGAAAACATAAAACATTTTATCATCGATTTTGACTCTACTTTTACTCAAGTAGAAGCACTTGATATTTTGGCTGAAATTGCCCTGGAAAGTAACCCTAAAAAAGAGGCTATTATCAACCGTGTGAAGGAGGTCACTGACTTAGGGATGAGTGGAGAGTTGTCATTTAGGGATTCCTTGGAGGAACGCATTTCCATTATCAAAGCGCACAAAGATCACTTACCACCTTTGGTAATGGATTTGAAAAATAAAATTTCGAATTCATTCAAGAGAAATAAACAATTTATCAAAAAAAATGCTAATCAGTTTTATATCTTATCCAATGGCTTTAAAGAATTTATTATACCCGTAGTAGCAGAATACGGCATTGAAGCCAAAAATGTATTTGCCAATGATTTTGTATTTGATGCAGAGGGAAATATTGTTGGTTTTAACAAAAAAAATGTACTCTCCTCGAATAAGGGAAAGCCAAAACAGATCGAAAAGTTAAAATTAAAAGGCGAGGTCCATGTTTTGGGAGATGGCTTTACGGACTATGAAATCAAAGAAGCAGGATTTGCTAAAACCTTTTATGCATTTACTGAAAATGTAAAAAGAGAAAAAGTCATCAGTTATGCCGACTTTGAAGCGCCCAATCTTGACGAAGTTTTTTATCAAAATAATATGGAACGAGCCTTATCATATCCGAAAAGTAGAATTAAAGTTTTGTTACTTGAGAATGTCCATGAAAATGCCATTTCAAAACTTCGCACTGAAGGTTATCAAGTAATTACGCACAATGCAGGAATGTCTGAAGACGATCTTTGCAAAGCGATTAAAGACATATCCATTCTTGGAATTCGCTCTAAAACTCTAGTTACAAAAAAAGTACTTAGCCATGCTAAAAGATTGCTTGCCATTGGTGCTTTTTGTATCGGAACTAATCAAATAGATATCAAATCAGCCCAAAATAAAGGAATTGCTGTATTCAATGCACCTTATTCAAATACAAGATCTGTAGTTGAATTGGTATTGGCAGAAATCATTATTTTGATGCGAAATTTGGTGGATAAAATTCCTAAAATGCATCAAGGTGAATGGAATAAATCTGCGCAGAACAGCTTTGAAATTAGAGGAAAAACGTTGGGCATTATTGGTTACGGAAGTATCGGTTCTCAGTTATCTATAGTTGCTGAGTCTATAGGCATGAAAGTCATCTATTTTGACATTGAAGAAAAACTAGTGCTTGGAAATGTCAGCCCCTGTGAGTCTTTAGAAGAACTAATGGTTCAATCTGATGTCATTTCTGTGCATATAGACGGTAGACCAGAAAACAATGACCTTATCGGAGCATCGCAATTTGACATGATGAAGCCAGGGGTAATTTTCTTAAATTTAAGTCGTGGTAATGTGGTCAATTATAATGCCTTAAAGAGTGCGATCCAATCTGGTAAAGTTGCAGGTGCTGGAGTAGATGTTTTCCCAAAAGAACCCATGAGTAACGAGGATGAGTTTATTTCTGAATTACGAGGGCTACCCAATACCATTTTAACGCCTCACATTGGAGGCAGCACATTGGAAGCTCAAAAAAACATAGCCAGTTTTGTCCCTTCTCGAATTATAGATTACATCAATACCGGCTCTACTTCAAATACGGTTGGTTTTCCTGACATCGCTCTCCCTATTTTACAAGAAGCGCATAGGTTTATTCATATTCATGTAAATGCTGCCGGCGTACTTGCCAAAATTAATAATATACTCGCCAATCATAAGCTCAATATTGTGGGGCAATATCTTAAAACCAATGAAAATATTGGCTACGTAATCACGGACATAGACAAAAAATATGATAAAGAAGTCATAAAAGAACTAAAAGGAATTGATGAAACTATTCGATTTAGAGTTTTGTATTAATTTTTGATTGCTCAGGGTCTTGGATACATCATTATTTTTTAACGATTGCAAGTGATATATAATTGTGGTCACTAAGTCTTCTAAAAGGTGTTAATACCTTAAATTTTGAGTTAACCATTTGAATATATTTTATGTCAAATCAATTGTTTTTCACACCTGGGCCCTCTCAATTATACCCTACGATCTCTCAGCATCTCAACAATGCCATGAGAGAAAATATAGGCTCCATTTCTCATAGAGGAAAAAAATTTCAAATGATTTTTCAGGAAATGAAAGAGCGCCTCTCTGATGTGCTCAACATACCCCTTGATTATGAAATATTTATCACCAGTTCGGCTACCGAAATTTGGGAAAGAATCATTCAAAATTTAATCAGTAATAGCTCGTATCATTTTGTGAATGGGTCTTTTTCTGAAAGATTTTATGATTTCACGACCGCCTATAAGTTAAAATCCACTGCCCATATTTCAGATTTTAATCATGAATTTGGTGAATTTAATGTGCCCGATGAAGCTGAATTGATTTCCATTACGCAAAATGAAACAAGTATCGGTTACTCATTTAATCCCGAGGAAATCAAAAATATTAGGGAAAATAACCCTGAAAAACTCATTGCCTTAGATTTAGTCAGTGCGGTTCCTAGTATCCCTGTAGATTTAAGTCATATAGATACTGCGTATTTTTCTGTTCAAAAATGTTTTGGACTTCCTGCTGGGATGGGCATATGGATCGTAGGACCCAAATGTTTTGAAGTTTCGAAAGCAAAAGCATCGAAAAATCAAATAGTAGGAAGTTATCACAGCCTTGCTGCGTTGAAAAAAAATGGCGATAAAAATCAAACCCCCGAGACGCCCAATGTGTTGAATCTATATTTATTAAAAAATGTGCTGAAAGATATGCAACTTAAAGGCATCTCCTCCGTTCAAAATGAAACAAAGTACAAAGCGGCCTTGCTTTATCAAACATTTAATCAAATAACGGAACTAAAAACAGTAATTCCTCATCCGTTAAACCGATCTAAAACGGTATGCGTAAGTGAAGTTCATGGAGGGAATAAAGACTTAATTGAGTATTTGAAATCTGAGCAATTAATCATTGGATCTGGCTATGGAGCTTTCAAGGATCAACACATAAGAATCGCTAATTTTCCAGCACATTCTAAAGAATCTATTGAAATGCTTGTGGATGAAATGGGTAAATACTTTGAGGGAAAATGAACAAAATTACCGCTCCTGATTTTCGCCCTCTGGACTGACAGCGTGACTCATAAAAAGAGTCTATTCTCATAAAAAAAATCTTTATTACAGACGAAAAAGATAATTTTCTTAAAGTCTCTAAATATTCATTTTTAAAAATTAACTTTGTTCACCGTAACATGACCTATGCATTCATCTCAAATGACTAAGACCAAATATATTTTCGTTACGGGGGGTGTGACTTCCTCACTCGGCAAAGGTATCATTGCGGCATCTCTTGCCAAATTATTGCAGTCCCGAGGCTTTAGTGTCACCATTCAAAAATTTGATCCTTATATCAATATTGATCCTGGAACGCTGAATCCCTATGAACATGGAGAATGCTACGTAACTGACGACGGTGCAGAAACAGACCTTGATTTAGGCCATTATGAAAGATTCCTAAATATCCCTACCTCTCAAAGTAACAACATTACGACCGGAAAAATTTATAACAACGTAATCCAAAAAGAACGCGCTGGAGACTTTTTAGGAAAAACAGTCCAGGTGATCCCTCACATTACCGATGAAATAAAATCTAATTTTTATAAGTTAGGAGAAACGGGATTGTATGACTTTGTAATTACAGAAATTGGAGGATGTGTGGGTGATATTGAATCATTGCCCTTCATTGAAGCGGTTAGACAAACGCGTTTTGAATTGGGATTAGATCATGTCGTTTCCATTCACTTAACCCTTATCCCCTATTTAAAAGCTGCTGGAGAACTGAAAACCAAGCCGACTCAACATTCTGTTAAAGAGCTCCTGGAGGCGGGGATACAGCCAGATATTCTAGTTTGCCGCTCTGAGTATGAACTTAATGATGAAATCAGAAGAAAATTAGCCTTATTTTGCAATGTTCAGATAGACCATGTCATAGAATCTTTAGATGCAGAAACTATCTATGATGTTCCCATTTTAATGCTCAAGGAAAAACTTGACTTGCGGGTTCTAGATAAATTCAAAATTAGAAGTAAGGAAGAACCCAATATTGCCGCATGGCAAAAGTATTTGGGTAGACTGAAAAATCCAACTTCGATCGTCAAAATTGGACTGGTGGGTAAGTATATTGAACTAAAAGATGCTTACAAATCTATCATTGAATCTTTTGTTCATGCTGGGGCCGTCAAAGATTGTAAAGTTGAAATCGTTTGGATTCAATCTGAAGATATCCGAGAAGACAATTGTTTAGAATTACTGAGTAACTTAAATGGCATTTTGGTAGCTCCAGGGTTTGGTGAAAGAGGTATAGATGGGAAAATCAGCGCCATCAAAATAGCCCGAGAGCATTCAATCCCTTTTTTTGGAATTTGTTTGGGTATGCAATGTGCAGTTGTTGAATTTGCACGAAATGTATTAAATCTTAATGGTGCTAGTTCAACTGAAATTGCAAATAGCCCACTACATCCCGTAATTGATATTATGAAAGAGCAAAAGAATATCAAAAAAATTGGAGGTACAATGAGGTTAGGAGCTTATGCCTGTTTATTGGAGAAAGATTCTCTAGCAAGTAAAGTGTACGGACAAAATCAAATCTCTGAAAGACACAGGCACAGGTATGAATTTAATAATAATTATTTATCCCGCTTCAAAGAAGCCGGTATGATTGCATCAGGAATAAATAAGGAGACAGGTTTGGTTGAGATAGTGGAACTCAAAAATCATACATGGTTCATTGCAACTCAGTTTCACCCTGAATTAAAATCAACGGTTATTAACCCACATCCGCTCTTTGTAGCGTTTGTTGATGCGGCATTAAAACACAAAAAAAATCAATAAATTAAATGTTCTTTTCGATTAACTTTTATGGATAAAAATAATATAATAGGCTTGACATTGATGATGGTTATGCTTGCCGTCTACTTTCAATTTTTCAGCCCTGAACCCCCTGCTTCAGAAATTATTGACAACCCTGTAGTTGATAACAGTCCCTCAAAGTTGTCTGAAAAAGTCAATAATGAGGTTGTCATAGATCTACCATTGAATCCATCCGATTCTACTTTAAATCAATTAAACAATTTGAAATATGGATTTTTTGCTTCAAAAATAGCAGGAGAAGAGTCTATTATTAGCCTCACTACCGAAGAACTAGAAGTTACTTTCACAAATAAAGGAGGAACTTTTAAAAATGTTGAAATAAAAAATTATACCACTTACGATAGCTTGCCCTTAGATTTATTCAATGAAAACCATACTATTGATCTTTATTTTGAGCACCTATCAAAAAGCATTTCTCTAAAAGATTTGATTTTTGAATCTGAGTTGATCAAATATTCAGACAGTACAGAATTAGTCTTTAGCCTAGATTTGAATGGCAAGCATCTGCGCCAAATCTATACTCTTTATAACCAAGGTTTTGTCATCAATTATCGAATAGAAAATGATGGATTTCACGAACTGATAGATACCAAAAACCTCAATTTTTATTGGGAAGGGAAAATGCCGAAAATTGAGCGCGAATTACTCGATGCGCGACAGCGTGCAACGACGCGCTATTACTCTTTCAGCGGAAATACTGATTATATCAGTAAAACCTCGAGCGAATATGAAGAAATGCCTATAGATGAGCCTGTAAAATGGCTGGCCTTCAATCAAAAGTTCTTTACTGCATCTGTAATTGCTGAAAATGGTTTCAGCAAAGGAGTAATCACGCTTGCACCATCTAACCATGATCAAATTGTCAAACAAGGGGCACTCTCATGTGAAATCCCTTTTACGGATTTCGTAAATAATCAAGCTCGGTTCAAATTCTTTTTTGGACCTAATAAATACAGTATCCTCAATGAAGTTACTGAAGGCTTTAGTCAGAATATTGAATTAGGTTGGGTGTTTTTACCATTCATAAATAAATATTTAATCATTCCTATATTTAGTTTTCTAGAACGATTCATGTCCAATTATGGGCTGATCATTATCATAATGGTACTCATCATTAGGTTAATTCTCTCCCCTCTCACCTACAAATCCCATATCTCTATGGCAAAAATGCGGGTTCTAAAGCCTGAATTGGATGCAATCAAAGAAAAGCATGATGGAGATATGCAAAAAGCACAATCGGACCAAATGGAACTTTACAGAAAAGCGGGTATCAATCCATTAAGTGGTTGTATACCCATTTTACTTCAGTTTCCTATTTTGGTTTCGCTCTTCTATTTCATACCTAGTGCTATTGAACTACGTTTAGAATCATTTCTTTGGGCAGATGACCTGTCTTCATACGACTCCATTCTTTCCTTGCCTTTTAATGTCCCGTTTTATGGAGATCACGTCAGTTTATTTACGCTTTTGATGGCAGGATCCACCATTTTATATACGATGGCCAATTCACAAATGACCACCATTCAGGGTCCTATGAAAACCATGCAATACCTCATGCCTATCATGTTTTTGTTCTTTTTCAACTCCTACCCTTCAGGTCTTTCCTATTATTATTTCATCACTAATTTAGTTTCTTTTGGACAAATTGCCTTGTTCAGAAAATTTGTGAATGAAGATAAAATAAAACTGATTATGGAAGAAAATAAAAAGAAAAACGTGAATAAGAAAAAGTCTAAATTTCAGACCCGTCTTGAAGATGCCATGAAAGCGAATCAAGCTGCACAAAAAAATAAGGGGAAAAAAAAATAAGGGAAAAAAAATAGCCTAAATAAAATAAGTGCTGTGTTTTAGCTTAATTATTCTTTATTGACGCTACATCTGTATCCACAATATTAATTGTTGCTTTCTTTATCCAAGTAATGAGATAATTCTCTCCTTCTGACATATATTTGTTTACTATTTAGACGCCAACAAAATTCAGATTCGTTAAAATATGGGAAAAATTATATCAGTTGCCAATCAAAAAGGTGGCGTCGGTAAGACGACCACTGCAATCAACCTTGCAGCAAGTCTGGCAGCATTAGAGTTTAATACCCTCATTGTAGACGCTGATCCCCAAGCCAATGCCACTTCTGGCGTGGGGTTAGACCCTAATCAAATTACGACAGGTGTTTATGAATGTATGATCAACGGAATCGCAGTAAAGGACAGTGTCCACACGACAAATATTAAGTATTTAGACATTCTCCCCTCTCATATCAATTTAGTAGGAGCAGAGGTTGAAATGATCAATTTGGACAATCGCGAAGACAAAATGAAAAGTGTACTCAGCGATGTTAGGAAGAATTATGATTTTATCATAATTGACTGCTCACCCTCCTTAGGTCTCATTACCATCAATGCTTTGACCGCTTCTGATTCAGTAATTATTCCTGTTCAATGTGAATATTTTGCATTAGAAGGTTTAGGTAAATTATTGAATACCATTAAAATAATTCAAACTCGACTGAATACAGCCCTACAAATTGAAGGTATTTTGATGACTATGTATGATATTAGACTCAACTTATCCAATCAAGTGGTAAGTGAAATAAGAACTCATTTTAAAACGATCGCTTTCGAAACCATTATTCCGAGAAATGTAAAACTCAGTGAATCACCAAGTTTTGGATTACCTGTAATTTCTCATGATGCTGACAGCAAAGGTGCTACGAGTTATATAAACCTAGCAAAAGAGATTTTAAGACGTAATCAAATAAAAGCTGCTTAAAATGGCCGCAAAGAAAAGTACAGGTTTAGGTAAAGGTTTGGGTGCATTGCTTTCAGAGCCCTCCTTAATCGTCCATGAATTGAATGCGGAGCCCATGATCCAAGATCGATCCCCTCTGATTGGGGAAATCTCAATTTCTCAAATTGAAGTCAACCCTTTTCAACCGAGATCTTATTTTAATGAAGAGGCGCTTAATAATCTCGCACAATCTATTCAAGTTCAAGGTATCATTCAACCCATCACTGTCCGAAAGCTTTCTGAGAATAAATATCAGCTTATTTCTGGGGAACGGCGTCTTCAAGCCTCTAAAATAGCCGGCTTAGAACAAATTCCTGCTTACATAAGAATAGCAGATGATCAACAAATGCTTGAAATGGCATTGATAGAAAACATTCAAAGAGAAAATCTAAATGCCATCGAAATTGCTTTGAGTTATCAAAGATTAATTTCTGAATGTAATTTAAAGCAAGAGCAATTGGGAGACAGAGTAGGTAAAAATAGATCTACTGTGACTAATTATTTACGTCTATTAAAATTACCACCTGATATTCAAATTGGATTAAGAGACAACCTTTTATCTATGGGGCATGCCCGCTCACTTATTGTGATAGATGATATAGTGTTGCAATTAGAGGTATTTCAGAAAATTTTATCTGAGGGTTTATCTGTAAGAAAAACTGAATCTTTAGTAAGAGGTCTCTATAATAATAAACCCAATCATCCGGTTGAAGCTACCGTCATGACTCCTGAAATAGAAAAAGTCCAAAGACAACTCTCCTCTCATTTTGGAACGATGATAAAAATTAAATCAAAAAACAATGCTAAAGGTGAAATCAGTATTCCTTTTACATCGGTTAATGAACTCAATAGGATCTTGGATCTCCTCGAGATATAAATTACTCTTCGCTCTATCTTGGATGGGTTGCATCTTTTTTTGCAGCCATGCACAAGAGAAGTTCAGGTTGGATACTAGCTTTTTGAAAATGGATTCGGATATGTATTTCAAGGAAATTTCAAAAGTTGATCCTATGAAATCAGTCATGCTTTCAGCCATACTACCCGGACTAGGCCAAATTAATAATAAGCAGGCCTTTAAAGTTCCCTTTGTCTACGCCGGGTTTATGGGTTTCGCGCATTTCATCAATGAAAACAATAAACTTTATCATACTTTTAGAAATGCCTATCTCGCAACTACTGATAACCGCTCAGATACTGAAAATAAAATTGAAGGCCGATTCAGCTCCAGTGCTCTTAAGCAACAAGCTGATAATTTAAAGCGAGACCGAGATTATTTAGTTTTACTCATGACCTTATTTTATTTGACGAATGTGGCTGATGCCTATATATCAGGACATTTACGGGAATTTAAAATTAATGACTCTTTTTTGGCACAATTGCGACCCGCTATTGAATCAACTCCCTTATCTTCGCCCGTGTTTGGATTCTCACTAAAAATTTCTTTCTAACGTTTAAGATGAATATTGCGCTGATAGGTTATGGTAAAATGGGAAAGTCCATTGAAAAAATGGCGACTGAAAGAGGTCATCATATCTCCTCAATTGTAGATTTGGATAGTCGAGAAAGATTATCTGAAATCGCACCTAATAACACGAATGTCGTTATTGAGTTTTCAAATCCTTCTTCCGCATTTGACAATATAAGCGCTTGTTTGAGAAAAAAAGTGCCTGTAATATCGGGCACAACCGGATGGCTCGATCAATTACCTAATATTGAGGCACTCTGTGTCGCTCATCAAGGAACTTTTTTAACCGCTTCAAATTTTAGTTTGGGGGTCAATATCTTCTTCAGACTAAATGAATGGTTGAGTCAAGTCATGGGACAATTTCCAGATTACAAAATAGATATTGAGGAAACCCACCATTTACAAAAATTAGACAAACCCAGTGGGACAGCCATAACCCTGGCCGAAAACATTATCAAGACCCATCCTCACTATCGTCGGTGGGACCTCAATGCTTCAAAGGAAAACGATATGAACATAGCTTCTATTAGACAAGCAGAAGTAACTGGAAAGCATGTAATCAACTACCACTCTTCCATCGATACCATAGCAATAACCCACAAAGCCCACTCGAGAGAGGGCTTTGCTTTGGGAGCGGTACTCGTTGCTGAATGGATTCAGAATAAAAAAGGTATTTTTACCATGAATGATTTTATAAAAATATAACGCACTGATATGTATTTCAATGATTTTAGTATGATCTCCTTTGTAACCCTACTGCTAGGAGCATATTTACTGCAAGCAATTGCCTATTATAAATTCTTTACAAAGTCTGAGCAGCCAGGATGGATGGGTTTTATACCGATTTATAACTATTACATTCATTTACAAATTGTTGGTCGGCCCAAATGGTGGATACTCTTATTATTTGTGCCCGTAGCCAATTTCTTTGTCGCCCTGACCATTCACTTAGACTTACTTAAATCATTCCAAAGATATCGTTATGTAGACCAAGTTTTAGGAGTTCTATTCGCACCTTTTTATATGGTTTATGTTGCCTTTGGTTCGACTACCTACCTTGGTAAAGCTACTGATTTGCCCAAAGTGCAAAAAGGTCCTTTTAAAGAATGGTTTGAGGCTATTATTTTTGCAGTTTTTGCAGCTACCATCATTAGATGGGCATTCATGGAGGCGTATGTCATTCCAACACCGTCCATGGAGCGTTCTCTGCTGGTCGGTGACTTTCTTTTTGTAAGTAAGTTAGAGTACGGTCCTAGAACACCTAAAACTCCACTGCAATTACCCCTAACTCATGCCAAAGTCTGGGGAACTGATCTCCCCTCCTATTTCAGCGGAATACAGCTTCCTCAATTTCGGCTACCAAGTTTAGGTCGTGTAGAAAGAAACGATGTAGTCGTATTTAACTACCCCCCAGAGTTTGAAAATCCTAAAGACTTAAGAACACATTACATCAAAAGGTGTATTGGTGTTTCAGGTGATGTAATTGAAGTAAAATATGGGCAAGTACACATCAACCAAGCCGTTGCTGATAATCCTGAATTCATGCAAATGCGATATTTTATTGAAACAGATCAAAATATCAAGGATCGAATTTTTCGAGAAAATAATATTTGGGAATACTACCCCTCTTTCGGTTCAGGTAATCGCAAAGGTTACATCATTAATACCACTGAAAGTTCTGCCAATCAGCTAGCTAATCTTAGCTTCATCAAAAGTGTTGACCTTCAACTTGATTATGAAGATAAAATAGAGTCTCGAATATTTCCAAATGCTGAATATTATCCCTGGAATGGAGATCATTATGGTCCACTCCTAATTCCTTACAAAGGCATGACCATTGATATAAACGACTCAACCCTCGCGATGTATGGAAGTACCATAAGCAACTATGAGGAACAGGAAATCGTTGAAATCATAGAGGATCAATTACTCATAGCAGGTCAACCGGTCATGCAATATACTTTTGCTAAAAATTATTATTTCATGATGGGTGATAATCGTCATAATTCTTTGGATTCTAGATATTTTGGATTTGTTTCGGAAGATTTTATTGTAGGAGAAGCCTCCTTTATTTGGCTTTCTATAGATGATAAAGCGGATCTGTTTGACAAAATACGCTGGGGACGGCTTTTCAATACCATTAACTGATTAATTTCTTAATCATAAAAAACTACTACCAAGGTATAGGTTGCTGGCCGTTCTTGATTAAAAAACAATTGGCTTTACTAAAATGTTCATTCCCCTGAAATCCACGATAGCATGAAAGGGGAGAAGGATGTGCAGAAGTTAATATTAAATGTTTTTCATCGTCAATTAATCCCTTTTTTCGACTGGCAAAAGCGCCCCATAAAAGAAAAACTAAATTTTGTTTTTTATTAGACAAATGACTGATCACCTGATCGGTAAAACGTTCCCATCCTAAATGCTTGTGTGATCCAGGCTGGGACGCCTCAACCGTTAAAATAGCATTCATCAAGAGTACCCCCTGCTCAGCCCAACGCACCAAAGACCCCTCTTGGGGAATCTCGTTTCCTAAATCTCGTTTTATCTCCTTAAAAATATTCAATAATGATGGCGGAATCATCTTACCTTTTTTAACAGAAAAAGACAATCCATGAGCTTGATCCACTCCGTGGTAAGGATCTTGACCCAGAATAACCACCTTTGTTTGGTGAAAAGAACACAATTCAAAAGCTTTGAAAATATCATTTTTATTTGGATATATTTTGCCTGATGCATAGGCCAATAGTACCTTGTCACTCAAGCTTTTATAATAAGACTCATGGTAACTTTTCTCTAAGATGACTTGCCAAGAGGGTTCATTAATTGAAAGCATAAATGATGATTAAATGATACATACAGATGCAAATTAAAATAAATTGAGGTAACTCTTATTTTTGGTAGGTATTTCCATTTTAACCCTTGTTTTGAATAAGAATTTTTATTTATTTAAAGACGGATTTTCTAGAGATCTTGGAAATAAACAATAAGCTTTATATATTGCTTTTAAGGGAAGATCATATCACAAACTCATTCCTTTAAGAAGATTTTAATATGGTTACAGATATTACCGAAGATGTAAAAGTGAGTGTGGAGACAGCCTACAGAGCAGATTACTCAGATCCTGCCCAGAGTCATTTTGTTTTTACCTATCGCATTACTATCGAAAATCAAGGTAATAAAACAGTTCAGTTGAAACTTCGGCATTGGGAAATATTTGATACAACTTATCCGTTGAAAGAGGTCGATGGAGAAGGCGTAACAGGAAAACAGCCCATACTTGAGCCTGGACAATCACATCAATACGTATCTGGGTGTAATCTTAAATCTGGTGTCGGTAAAATGGTAGGCTATTATACCATGGAACGCATCAGTGATGGCTATCAATTTAAGGTAAACATCCCTGAATTTGTATTGATCAATCCTATCAAATTCAATTAAGACTTTGTCGAGGCTTAGCTCCTGCTTTCTAAGGGGTCTCTATTATTTAAATTATATCAACAATGCCTTAGATAGACATCAAATACATTCTCCTTATGTTTTTAATGTTTATTCGGCGTTAATTAAAAAAACGGCAGCCACTTCAAGCTTAGGAAAATCTATAAACAGCTCCTTAACCTTGAAGAAATCAATGCATCGATCGCATCAAAAAAAACACATCAATACATTACTAATCTTGTGTTTCACCTGGGGATTTAATCTTTATTATAAGTTCATTATGATCCTGAATTTCATTCAAAAAATATCTTCAGCCAGATTAAATTCATTTCCACCCAAACAAAGGATACTACCTCGGTCAGAACTTGGGTAGTACCAACTCTACTCAAAAATTAGATTTGCATGAAAAAAAATTCAAAATTGACCCCAAGGCTTCTTTTATTCAGATCATACAACGTGATCTCTATGAAATGGTCATATTAGACCTCTCATGGTTGCACAAAGGATCTGACAAATTATCTAACGTTATTATCAGCAATACATCAACCACCAAAAGCAATCCTTTTTCTGAACATACATCTGATTCCCAAAAATCACCAATCATAGAAAAGCATTAGCAATGATTCAAAGATCTCATTCACTATTGATTTATTCCACATTGGGCTGGTTTTCAATTTAAAAATGGAAAAGCAGCATTTTATTCTAAAGAGTTGATCAGATATTTACGGTATTCTTTAAATTTGTAAGAAATTATTGAATTTAATGTCAGATCATCAAAACGAAGTTCCTAGTCTCCTCTCCCATCCTCAACTCCCAAAAAAAAATAATAAGGCTCTAAAAATTGGAATGACTTTAGCTCTAATGGCCATTGTATTACTTGCTTATTTTATTCAAGAAGAACAGCAACAAAATTTGCTTAAAGAAGAAGCTTTAACCACCGCATTTTTACAAATGGACTCTCTCTCTAATGAGCTAGATAAACGCATATTAACTATCTCGAAACTGGGTGGTGAGATAGATACATTGGTAGGTATAAAGCAAAAACTTGAAGAAGAAAAAAAGTATTTTCTAAATAGAGACCAACGACAAAAAATAACGCTAGGTACCCTCAGAGATAAAGTGGAAGGCTACCGCCAGTTGCTTTTTATCAAAGATGAAGAAATCAATCAATTGACTCAGATAAATGAGCAGCTCACAACTGAAAATATAGAATTAAAAAATGAAACACAGGTGCTCAATCAGTCAATCAATAATATAAAGCTTGAAAAAAAGGATCTCAATCAAAAGGTACAATTGCTTTCAAAGCTTAAAATTGAAGATTTTATCATTGCTGCAATCGATGTGAAGGGTAAAGAACGCTCAGACAGTTTTAGAAAAAAGCACATTAACCAGCTCCAAATTACTTTTGTGCTGTCAGAAAATGAAGTCGCACCCATCGAGGGTAAAAAGCTATGGATCCGTGTGGTCGCTCCGGACAACACTGTGTATTATGATGTGAATATGGGTTCGGGTTCCTTTACCTTTATAGGTAGAGAATTATTCTACACCGCTCAAAAAGAAATTCTTTATGACCGTTCCCAACAAAAAGTCGTAGTTTATTACGAAAAAGGTTCGCCTTACTTGATTGGACCACACACTGTAGAAGTTTACACGGACGACTATCTCGTAGGATCGGGAAGTTTTATTGTGAAAAGCTAGTCAAAAGAATTGATTTTTAATCAACATTAGCTATTTTTGCGCTTTATAATTACATTTTATAAATTTCAATATGAAAAAGAATTACGAAACAGTATTCATTTTAACTCCCGTTTTGTCTGACGATCAGATGAAGGATGCTGTTCTTAAATTCATAAGAGTAATTACTGATAATAAAGGCGAAGTCATCAATGAAGAGCATTGGGGATTGAAAAAATTAGCCTATTCCATCGATCATAAAAATACTGGATTTTATCATCTACTTGAATTTAAGGCAGATCCCTCATTGATTTCAAAACTAGAAATTGAACTCAGAAGAGACGAAAAAGTTATGCGATTTTTAACCGTAGCAATAGATAAGCATGCTCTTATTTACAACGAGAGAAGACGTAAAGGTGCTTTTAATAAGAAAGAAAATAAAGAGGAGACTGCAAAAAAATGACATTACAAAACGAACCAATAAATAACGATCAAGTACTTAAGAAGTACTGTAGATTTAAGAAAAGTGGAATCAAATATATTGATTACAAAGACGCAAATTTTTTACTGAAATTTGTAAATGACCAAGGTAAAATTTTGCCTCGTAGACTTACAGGTACTAGTTTGAAGTTTCAACGAAAAGTAGCACAGGCGGTAAAAAGAGCTAGACATATTGCTGTTTTACCATATGTAGCGGATTCTCTTAAATAAAATAGTTATGCATATAATATTAAGAGAAGACATCAAAGGATTGGGTTATAAGAATGACACCGTCAAAGTAAAAGCAGGATACGGAAGAAATTATCTAATTCCTAAAGGAGTGGCCATATTGGCCAGCAAATCCAATAGAAAAATGATAGATGAAAATATTCGCCAAGCCGCCCATAAAGCTGAAAAATCACTTAAAGATGCCCAAGCTCTTGCTGACAAAATCGGTGAAATGATTTTAGAAATCAAAACAAAAGCAGGAGAAAGTGGGAAGATTTTCGGAGCAATCACAGCCATTCAAGCAGCTGAGGCATTGTCAATTAAAGGCTTTGATATTGATAGAAAGAAAATAACGCTTTCCAAGGATATCAAACATATTGGGGACCATTCGGCAGTGATTGATTTACATAAAAATGTACATCATAAAATAATCGTAAGGGTAGTAACAGAATAATTACAAACTAATTGTATAGATTCATAAAACCTGGAATAATATTTCAGGTTTTTTTTGTTCTTTAGGTAGATTGATTATGAAATTTAAACTTGATTTCGATATTGCTAAGTCTGATGCTCACATCAACTATAGCCAGACCATTACCTCATTAGGTTCTTGTTTTGCGGACAATATGACAAAAAAATTATTAAAGCATAAGTTTAATGTTATTGATCACAAGTTAGGTACACTTTATAACCCCTATGCTATCTTTAAATTGATAAAAAAAGCCCTTTATAAAACATATCCTAAATCTGTTTTAATTGATAGCATGTATATGAGTTTTGATTTGCATTCTGAGATTCGAGCGGCCCACCAAACTGAATTTAGCTCCTTATGTGAAAGTAGAATGAATATGCTACATCAAGGCCTGAAAAAAAGTGAATGGCTGATAATCACCCTAGGTACTGCATGGACGCATACCCTTCTCAGTACAAATACCATGGTAGCCAACTGCCATAAACTCCCACAAACATTATTTAAGAAAGAATTACTGTCCGTCGACTTCATCCTTCAAGAGTTTAAAGAACTACAGGCATTACTCACTCCATTTAATCCTAAATTAAAAATCTTATTTACCGTAAGTCCTGTGAGACATACCAAAGATGGACTACACGAGAATACACTTTCCAAAGCTACACTCCATCTAGCCGTAAAGGAGATCGTCAAAAAATTTAGCCATTGTTATTATTTCCCTGCCTATGAAATCATGATAGATGAACTTCGCGATTATAGATTTTACAAAACAGATTTAATCCATCCCAATGAATTGGCCATTGACTATATTTGGGAGAAAATCACGCAGACATATTTTGATGAGACCACTTTTAAGTTTTATGAGGAATTGAAAGCATTATTAAAGTCCATTGGGCATAGGCCTTTTAACCCAAATAGTGATCAACATCAAAAATTCGTTATTGAAACATTGAATAAAACAAGAGCTCTATCAGACTCCATCGATCTTGCCACAGAAATTGAGCAGTTAACAAAATTATTAAGATGAGATTATTGATAATAATGCTTTCATTAGGACTGATATCTGGTTGTGACCCATCAAGTAAAACTACCAAAAATAAAATGGAAAACGCTGCTACATCAAATCGCCTCATCAATGCCTCATCTCCTTATCTCTTGCAGCATGCCAATAATCCTGTAGACTGGTATCCTTGGGGGAAAGAAGCGCTCTCAAAGGCCAAAAATGAAGACAAACCTATACTGATAAGCATTGGTTATTCTTCTTGTCACTGGTGTCACGTAATGGCCCATGAATCCTTTGAAAATGATAGCATTGCTGCTCTTATGAATGCAAACTTTGTAAATATAAAAATTGATCGTGAAGAGCGACCTGATATTGATCAAATATATATGGAAGCGGTGCAGGCCATGGGTATCAATGGCGGATGGCCGCTTAATGTCTTCCTAACACCCGATCAAAAGCCTTTTTATGGAGGTACTTATTTTCCTAGTCAAGGTTGGCGCGAATTGCTCATTAACGTGAAGACCGTTTTTGCTAGAAATAGAGATAAACTAGAGGAATCCGCTGAGGTATATACGAAAGCCATTAATGCCAATGTTTCGGAAAAATATCAATTATCACCCACAGCGATTACTCAAGAAAAAATAGATTCTGGTTATCAAAAACTCGCCCAATCATTTGACTTGCAATGGGGTGGATTAAAAAAAGCACCCAAGTTCATCATGCCCTCCCAATGGTCTTTTCTTTTGGATTTAGCTTATCTGAATCCCACCTTAAATATTCAACCCCACCTGGAGTTCACTCTGAATAAAATAATAGATGGTGGTATTTATGATCAAATTGGAGGTGGGTTTTCTCGTTATTCTGTCGATGAATTTTGGCATGTTCCTCACTTCGAGAAAATGCTCTATGACAATGGGCAATTATTGTCACTGTATGCCAAGGCCTATAAAATAAGCAGTAATGAACGTTATGCTTCCGTTATTGATGAAACCATCCAATGGCTGATTCGAGAGATGCTAGACGAGTCTGGTGGCTTTTATGCTGCCCTCGACGCTGACAGTGAAGGGGAAGAAGGTAAGTTCTATGTTTGGACCTATGATGAAATCAAGGAAGTAGCTAGTGAACACACTGCACTTATTGCTGCTTATTATGATATCCAAGAAAAAGGTAACTGGGAGTCTACCAATATTCCTCGTATGTTGCGCAGTGAAGATGACATTGCCACACAATTTGGATTAAACCTCATGACGCTTCAATCTATCATTACTCAATTTAAGCAACGAGCACTCCTCAAGAGAGCCGAAAGAATCCGACCGAATCTAGACAATAAAATCATTTCAGGTTGGAATGGGTTGACCTTGACAGGAATCTTAGAAGCTTACCAAGCTACAGGCAAAACCACTTATCTCACACTTGCCGAGAAAAATTATAACTTCATTCTTAAAAATTTATTAAAAGACGGTACCTTGATTCATATCTTCAATCTATCAACTCAAGGATTTTCGGAAGATTATGCTGCCATAATTCAAGCATTGATAAAATATTATGAAACGACTTTTGATGAGGAAGCGCTACGTATATCCAATAACTTAACCCTGCAGATGAACGAGCAATTCTATGACCCTCAAGAGAAATTATTCTTCTTTACGAGTATCCATGCTGAAAATCTCATTGCAAGGAAAAATGATCTTTTTGATAATGTTATTCCTTCTTCAAATTCTATGATGGCAGAAAATTTGTTGAAATTAGGTTTACATCTAGATAATGAAGCGTACAAAAAGCAAGCTTTTGACATGGTCAATCAGGTTTGTGAAATGATGGCTCAAGAAACAAGCTATCTGTCACAATGGGCCTCTGTAGCAACTTTGATGGTTAAGCCCATTCCTGAAATCGTCATCTTTGGAGACAATTATCAAAAAGTAACCACAACCCTCAATGCCCTTCATATTCCCCGTAAAGTAGTGGCTGCTTCGGCGATAGAAAGTGATTTACCCCTGCTGCAATATAAAACTGAAATCAAGGGTAAGACGGCCATTTATGTGTGTTATAATAAAACTTGTAAATTACCTGTGACCGACCTTGACGAAGCGTTGACTCAAATTTCATCTGAGTAGCCTGTCCATTTGCGCTATATTGAAGTCATACTGCCCATCCCTATCCCCGGCGTATTTTCCTATGCGGTTCCGGCACATGTCAAACAAAAAATCCTAATAGGGTGTCGGGTCATCGTTCCCTTTGGAAAGAGAAAATATTATACAGGTTTAATCTATGATACTGTGGATAAAGTTTCATCAAAATATGCAGTTAAAGAGATTTTTGAAGTTTTAGATATTGATCCCATTATCACCAAAGCACAATTAAAATTCATAGATTGGATTTCAAACTATTATATGTGTGCTCTGGGAGATGCCTACAATGCAGCCTTGCCTGCCGGTTTAAAATTAACGAGCGAATCCTATTTAGGTATTTTACCCAACATCGACATCAATTATGCAAGTTTAACAGATGCTGAAAAAATGGTTCTTACTCGCTTAAATAAAGAAAATATCTCCGCAGAAGAAGTTAAAAAAATCACAGGACTCAAATACCCTTTTCAATTGGTCAAAAGTCTCATTGATGCCGGGATCATCTATACCTTTGAAAAAATAAAAGATAAATACAGTCCGAAAATGGAAAATCGGATTAAACTCCACTCACATTATACCTCCGAAGAATCCCTGAATAAACTCTCAAAAACTTTAGATAAGTATCCCAAACAAATCCACGTTTTGATGACCTATCTAAAAGAGATTCCCGTATTAGAAGATACCGAATTAAATGATTTTGGCATCAGTAAAAGATCTCTCCAATCAGCAGGCATAAGTACTTCATCCCTAAATACATTGGTGAAAAATAAAATATTTGAAACTTGGGAGCATCAAATTGATCGATTTTCATTTGATCATGGACCCATCGCAGCACTTCCTGATTTGACAATGTATCAGCATCAAGCACTGCTCGAGATTCAAAAAAGTTTTGCTATAAATCCAACAACCTTATTGCGAGGCATTACAGGAAGTGGAAAGACAGAAATTTACATTACTCTGGTAGATCAAATCATAAAAAATGGAGGACAAATACTCATACTCCTACCTGAAATCGCGCTGACGACCCAAATAATTCAGCGGTTTCGGAGCTATTTTGGTAATCGATTTGGCGTCTACCATTCTCGATTTTCTGACAATGAACGTACTGAGATTTATCAGAACTGTTTGAATCAGAAGTACGACTTTGTCATTGGTGTGCGGAGTGCCGTCTTTCTCCCTTTTAAGCACCTAGAACTGATCATCGTCGATGAAGAGCATGAATACTCTTATAAGCAATACGATCCTTCTCCTAGGTATCACGCAAGGGACAGTGCTTTATATTTGGCCAAAATTCATCATGCAAAGGTGTTGTTAGGCTCCGCAACACCCTCCTTAGAAAGTTATCAAAATGCCATCAATGGCAAATTTGGATATGTAACGCTTAATCATAGGTTCAAAAATCAACCCTTACCTGAAATTAAATTTGCTGATTTCTCTAAGGCCAGAAAACAAAAAAAAATAAAAGGCCATTTTACCCTAGCATTGCTTGACCAAATCAAATCCAGTATAGTCGAAAACAAACAGGTAATTCTTTTTCAAAACAGACGGGGATACGCACCATATGTAGAATGTAATGACTGCAATCACATTCCTAACTGCCCCAACTGCGCCGTCAGTCTTACCTATCATATTTATCAGAATGAAATCATTTGCCATTATTGTGGATATAAAATATTTTTTAATGCGAAATGCGAAAAATGTCAATCGAATAAAATCAAGACCGTAGGCTTAGGAACTGAGCAAATCGAAGAAGAACTCTCAGTACTTATTCCTGATATAAAAATCAAGCGTATGGACCTTGACACTACGCGAAGTAAGCATGCTTATCAGCAAATCATTGATGCATTTGAAAGCAGGGAAATAGATGTGCTGATAGGTACTCAAATGGTAACCAAAGGACTAGATTTTGAACACGTAAACTTAGTCGGTATTTTTGATGCCGATCGAATCATTCATTTTCCTGACTTCAGATCACATGAAAGAGCATTCCAGTTGATTACCCAAGTAAGTGGTCGGTCAGGTAGAAAACATGATAGAGGTCAAGTGATTGTGCAAACGAACCAACCCGATCATCCATTATTATTACAGATAAAAGAAGGGCATTTGGATTTGATTTATGGACAAGAACTTGTTGAGCGTCAAAAATTCAAATATCCTCCATTCTATCGATTGATTAAAATCATAATTAAAGGAAAAGATAAAAATATAACACATCAGGCGGCAAATGCATTGAATGTAATACTTCAAAAAAACCTCACAGAGAAACTTATTCTCGGCCCTATTGAACCCGTCATCAACAAAATAAGAAATTACTACTTGTTTGAAATCATCATCAAAATTGAAAGAAAAACAATACATCTCAAATCGATTAAAGAATTCATTCAAGGATCTCGTCATACGTTATTAGCTTTGCCCTCATTTAAATCTATACTCATCCATTTTGATGTAGACCCAATATGATAAATACCGCTCATATTATCTTCTTATTGATGACCCTACTCATCCTGTCACATTGTAACGAATGCGACGACTGCGATGGATTTATCTCTGAACCTACCGCCTCTTTTGCCTTTATTGATGCGGACAGCTTAGTGTGGGTAGAAGATAATCTAGAAGTGATGACTGATTCATTGTTATTTACTGATTCTGTCAGTGACCAGTTGTCTCTCATCTCTGAATTTCTTGAAGATAGCCTCACCATCCTTAATGATAGTATTGAAAATGGAGGACTATTGGAAGCTGAGCAACTCCTGATAACTGATCAAATCATTTTGATAGACAGTCTGATCTTTATCAATGAAGAATATGATGCTTATTACACAACAGAAATCGATACATTGAACATAATAAAAACGGCTCTGGTCAGTGGAAATGTTTTGGTAGATACAGTATTCAACTTATTCAACAATCAATATCAAATGTTCGAGGAGCTAATCTCCCAATATGAGATCCCGTTAAATTATAATGACAGTCTTTCATCTTTGGGATTTAGTATTGCAGGTCATCTTTATTTTATCAATCTACATCATACCAACGAATGGGTGATCGATGTGCGTGGTAATGCCAGTGTCTCTATTTCTAAAATTGATACCGTAGCCTCCGCACACAATTTTGCCAATATCATTATTCAATGTGAAAATTCATCCTGTAAAGCAAATGAAATCGTATTTACTTGTTATTATTAGTTTGCTCTGTATCAACTCGGCCGTGGCTCAAGATGATAGCCTTTTGATCCAAAAGAGGTCATTTCAACCTAGAATATATTGGGATTATGGTCAAACATTAATGCTCTGGCAAGAGCGTTTTCAGAAATATGAAGGAGGCCTTGAATGGCTCGTTTTTGATAAAGTGCAAATTTTCGCTGAGGCGGGTTACACGAAAATTAATCCTAATAACCTTTACAAAAATATTGATTATCAAAGTGAAGGTCGTTTTTATAGACTAGGAATGGGCTATTTGGCTTATCTAGATGAAGTCAATCGATTGGGTTTAGGTGTAAGGTTCGCTGAATCGAGTTTCAAAGATGAAGGAGTTATTTTTATCAATTCTGAAACCATTAATAGCCCAGTGAGAGATGATTTTGAAAGATCTAATCTTCAATCAACTTGGATGGAAATTGTTTTGAATTCTGAAAAACAATTAAGACTGAAGAAAGACGTCCCTGGTTCTTATTGGAATAAATTCTTTTCGATAGGAATCATGATACGTTACAAAATGCTCTTAGACTATCCCAGTTATCAACCCATCGAAGTTTTCAGTATACCTGGTTATGGCAGACTCATCAACAAAAGAAATCTCGGTTTCAATCTATTTTTAAAAATTAATTTTTAAAAATTCCAGTCCTCGTTCATGTGATTTATGGCCTCATAAGATGTCAAGTCAAAGTGACAAGGGACCATGCTTATGTAGTTGTTTTTTATAGCCCACTCATCGTGATCTTGACCTTTATCGTCGTTGATTAGGTTACCCACCATCCAATAATAATCTCTCCCGTAAGGATCGACGCGCAGATCAAAATCTTCTTTCCATCGGGCTTGCGTCTGACGACATATTTTTATTCCTTTAATTTGCTCATCACTAATGGCTGGAATATTCACATTAAGAGCTGTGTTCTTAGGCAATCCTTTGTTAAGCACTTCTTTTACAATTTTTTTAATAAATGGTATCCCATGAGAAAAATTACACTTGGGATTATAATCACACAATGAAAAGCCTATCGCAGGAGTCCCTTCAATAGCTGCTTCAATCGCAGCTCCCATAGTACCTGAATATAAAACGCTGATCGAAGTATTGCTCCCATGATTGATACCACTGAGTACCAGATCTACGCGCCTACCTTTCAAAATATGGTGTTTAGCTAATTTCACGCAATCAGCGGGTGTTCCACTGCATTCATAAGCCTCAATATCTTTAAAAATTTGATTTTTCTTTACCCTCAACGTTTCACTAACGGTAATAGCATGCCCCTTACCTGATTGGGGGCTGTCCGGAGCGACTAAAATAATTTCACCTAGATCTTTAACAGTGGAAACTAATTCAAATATCCCTTTTGAAGTAATCCCATCATCATTGGTGATGAGAATTAATGGTTTTTTCATAATTAAATAGAATTGTAAAAGGCGATGATTCTGACCAAGTCTCTAAGCTCGTCTGTTTTTAACCTGTTTCTTTTTATGAAGGTTTGAAGTTCATTTTTCTTCTTCGCTAAAATCCTAAATAGATCCTTCTTTGATCCACTGAACTGAATAATTTTGCCTGCTTTAGTAAGAAAAAAAAAGTCATATCTCACGGAAGGTTGAGAAACAATGGGTAGACCATAACCGTAACCCAAACTGGAAGTTTCCATAACGATCCTTTCTCGAGACAATAAGGATAGAACACTTTCATATTGGAGCTCAAACAATATAGGGGTCATATAATTTGATGTATTTTTATAAGGAATGGTATAAAATTTACGATAGCTTTTGTAATCCTCATCATAAATTTCAAAATATATCAGTTTGTGACTTGAAAAGGCAATCACAGCTTCTTTTTTGACCAAAGTGATCATATTGGTGGGAAAATCATACTTAATCTCACCGGAAATCGTATCTTGATCCGTAGTCACTACAATCCCCTTGTGCCACTCATCAGATGACAGCTGACCCAAGGACCAGGTCGAATAGCAAAGGAAAGCAATAGTAACAATAACGCGCATACTATTTCAATATATCATGTCCCATGCGATCTCGCTTGGTTTCTAAATATTTTTTATTATGGGCATTGGGGTCTACTTCAATAGAGATATTTTCTACTATTTCTAATCCATATCCAATCAACCCCACCCGCTTTTTTGGATTGTTAGTAATGAGTTTTAGCTTTGAAATCCCCATATCTCTAATAATCTGTGCTCCCACACCATAGTCTCTCTGGTCTCCCTTAAATCCTAAATACTCATTGGCCTCGATCGTATCCATACCACCCTCTTGAAGTTTATAGGCCTTCAGCTTATTGATTAGGCCAATACCCCTACCTTCTTGATTCATATAAACAACGGCTCCCCTACCTTCTTTTTCAACCATCCTCAAGGCGCTGTGAAGTTGTGTACCGCAATCACATCTACAAGACCCAAAAATATCGCCCGTAACACAAGAGGAGTGTACTCTGACCAAAACGGACTGATCAACTGTCCACGATCCTTTATAAAGTACCAAATGATCATCTCCTGTATTGGTTTGTCGGTAAGCTTTGAGCTTAAAGTCACCAAAATCTGTAGGAAGATTGACATTAATTTGCTCCTCAATCAGTGATTCGTTACTTAAACGATAGGCAATAAGATCATCTATTGATACCAACTTTAATTTGAACTTATCTGCAATAATTCTAAGATCTGGCAACCGGGCCATGGTACCATCTTCTTTGAGCACTTCTATTAAAACACCTGCGGGCCTCAGCCCTGCTAAGCGGGCAAAATCTATAGCTGCCTCAGTATGCCCGGCTCTTCTTAGGACACCCCCTTCTTTGGCTTTTAAAGGAAAAATATGGCCGGGCCTTCCCAAATCATTGGGTTTGGTGTTAGGATCTGCCAATGCCCGAATGGTCAAGGACCGATCCGAAGTAGAAATCCCAGTACTTGTATCTTTACTGTTCAAGTCAACACTTACCGTAAAGGGCGTCTCATGAAGGGCTGTATTCTTACCAACCATGAGATCAAGTTGAAGCTCATGACACCTAGCTTCCACCAAGGGTACACATAATAAACCACGTCCTTCTCTAGCCATGAAATTGACAATTTCAGGAGTGATTTTCTCTGCTGCACAAATAAAATCTCCTTCATTCTCACGATCTTCATCATCTACCACTACAATGACTTCCCCATTTTTTATAGCGGCTATGGCTTCCTTGATTGCATCAAGCTTAATATCTTCTTTCATACACTTGTTTTAACTAAATTAAGAATGATTATTTTACGGTTACGTTCCCTATAATTTTAGCGATTTCCATTTCGGTTTGCTTCAACTCACTAATTTCATCTAATAAAGCATCTACATCCCCTTCAATAGCAGTTTTTAATTTTTCATTTTGAACCTCAATAAGATGTTGTATCACCCTAAACTTAAGACGTAAAATATTTGAATAAGTGAGATCTTTAATAAAATCTTCTTCCAAGGGTATCTCAATATGGTATTTTTCCTTCCAAAATTCACTAATTTCATATTTTGGAGCACATAACTCTATGATGGTTTTCTGTATTTCTGGATCGTCAATAGATAAGAAATATTCAAAATTTAAGGGCAATTGGTCCTTATTTCGTTGAACCATGACCTTGAATATTTTATTATAGATTGGATGTGTAAATTCAATGTCTTCAGACTCACTGATAAAATAATCCCATAAAGTCATTTCATTTTCATCCGTCTTTTGGATGATCTCATCTCCATAATTTAAAAGTACTCTAATGCTTTCTTTTTCTTGATGTACAATGATTTTTGAAAAATCAGTAACTGCTACTTCTTCTGATTCCAAAGGAAGGATCCCCGAAGCTTCCTCAGTATCATTAAATGTATTTTGGTTTGATCTCTTCTGAGTAATTAAAATTTTATTTTGCTCTGCGATCAAGATGGCCTCACTGATTTGTAACAAATCGCTGCATTCTTTCAAATAAACCGATCTTTTGATGGCATCCTCGATTTTGGAGATGCTTTCTACAATGTCTCGGACTACTCCCGCCTTCTTAATCGGATCATCCTTAACGTCATCCATCAATAGCCCTGTTTTAAATTTTATAAAATCAACCGCTCCTTCCGTTAAAAAATGGACATAAGCAGTGGCTCCTAACTTATGACTGTAACTGTCTGGATCCTCACCATCAGGAAAAGTAACGGCCCTGACATTAAGTCCTCCTTCTAAGATAATATCAATACCTCTAAATGAAGCACGTATACCTGGCGCATCTCCATCATAAAGCACGGTTACATTCTGGGTATATCTTTTGATGAGTTTTACTTGATCTTTCGTCAAGGCAGTACCTGAGGAGGAAACTACATTTTTGATACCCAACTGATGCATAGATATTACGTCCGTATAACCTTCTACTAAATAGCAATTGTCTTCTTGTCTTATTTGTTGCTTAGATTGGAACAAGCCATACAGGACCCTACTTTTATTATAAAGTTCTGTTTCGGGTGAATTTAAATATTTTGGCTGATTTTTGGCTGCGTCTGATACAAGGATTCTGGCACCAAAAGCAATTGTTTTACCCGTGACGTTGTGGATGGGAAACATCACCCGGCCTCTGAAACGATCGTATATTTTATTTTCTTTACTTACAATCAAACCTGCTGCTTCCAAATTTTCTTTTGTAAACCCGCTTTTGATCCCTTTTTGATGAAAATGATCCCAAACATTCAAGCTATAACCCAAATTGAATGATTCGATGATCTCATCGGAAAAACCACGTTCTTTGAAATAACTTAAACCAATGGACTTGCCCTCCTCATGTGAATGCAATAAGTTTTGAAAATAGTCGGTGGCAAATTTCAATACAATGTATAAGCTCTCACGCTCATTTTGCGCTTCTTGAATCTCATCTGTTTGTACTTCTTCCTCAATAGCAATATTATATTTGGCCGCCAAGTATTTGAGCGCTTCAATATAACTTAAGCCGTCTACTTCCATGACAAAAGTAATGGCATCTCCACCTTTTCCTGAACTGAAGCATTTAAATATCCCTTTAGAAGGTACCACATAGAAGGAAGGCGTTTTTTCGGCCGTAAAAGGACTCAATGCTTTCAAACTTGAACCCGATTTCTTTAGATTTACAAAATCACCAACCACCTCGGCAATATCCATTGCCATTTTTATGTCATCTATTGTTGAAGGTTTAATCATTGAATAAAGTAATTCTTTTTCAAAAGTAACACTTATAGATTTTTGATGAAAACAAGTCCTGAACTAAACTTGTATAAAATTAGCATCCAAAAAATGGCCGTAACAAAAAAAGCCCTACTTAAAGCTCTCAGCAATGTACAAGATCCTGATTTAAAACAAGATCTCGTCACTTTAGATATGATACAGAACGTCAAAATTAAAGGAAAAAATGTCTATTTTGATGTCGTATTGACGACACCTGCCTGCCCTTTAAAAGAATTAATAAGAAAAGATTGCGAGGAGGCACTTTTGGAGGCCTTCGATACAACAGTCTCTTTTTCTATAAATATGACCTCAAACGTTACAACTATCAGTGATAGAGGTCCCCTTCTCCCTCAGGTGAAAAACATCATTGCGGTGGCTTCCGGCAAAGGTGGTGTTGGTAAATCAACCACCACAGCAAACTTAGCTGTCGCCTTAGCAAAAATAGGTGCCAAGGTGGGCATCATTGATGCCGATATTTTTGGACCAAGTATCCCCACCATGTTCAATTGTGAAAATGAACAACCCTCCTTAAAAGTAGAAGGTGGACGTAACATGATAATTCCTATCGAACAATATGGAGTACAATTAATGTCTATTGGCTTTTTAACGCCTACTGAGGACGCCGTCGTGTGGCGAGGACCAATGGCCAGCTCAGCGCTCAAACAATTCATTAGCGATACCAAATGGCATGATTTGGACTATCTCTTCATCGACTTGCCCCCCGGTACCAGCGATATTCATTTGACCTTAGTTCAAACCATACCTGTGACGGGCGTCATCATCGTCACTACTCCACAAAAAGTAGCCCTGGCAGATGCGCAAAAAGGACTAGCAATGTTCAAACAACCTCAAATTAACGTTCCGATTCTGGGAATTGTTGAAAACATGGCTTTTTTTGCTCCTGAAGAGTTACCTCATAACAAATACTTTATCTTTGGGAAAGAAGGGGGTGCCAAGTTTGCAAAAAAGAATGATGTAACTCTTTTGGGTCAAATTCCAATTGTCCAGTCTATCAGGGAAAGTGGTGACATTGGATATCCCGCAGTGATGACCCAAGGAATTACAGCTGATGCTTACAAAGAGCTTGCTGCAGGGTTAGCAAGACAAGTAGCCATCAGAAATGCCAAAGGGAATGAGACACAAGTCGTTGAAGTTACCGTTTAGTAAATAATGAGTTCAGATTTAAAAGAAAGAGTAGAGTTCGCATTGAGTAGTATTAGACCTTATTTAGAGGCCGACGGTGGTGATGTGCGGGTAGTAGAAATTAAAAAAGATACCGTGATGCTCGAGCTTTTGGGAAATTGCGGAACCTGCCCCATGTCTACCATGACCCTCAAAGCAGGCGTTGAAGAAGCTATTAAACGCGTGGCTCCAGAAATCATGCATGTCGAAGCATCGAATCTGATGCATGAGTCATGATGCTCATTTGATATTTTATTTACAAATTAATGTGCATGCGATTAAGCAGGCTCTTGTTCATAACGATTCTTTTTTCAGTCTTTGACGGCTTGGGTCAGAAAAGATGTGGATTAGATGGTTTTAATAGTCCTGCAGAGACAACAGAGCAGTTCGAAAAGTGGCTGTCAGACTATAAAAAAAATGGCCTTATCTTATTTAATAGTCCTAGAAAAGCCAAGGAAATCTTTCAAATACCTGTCGTTTTTCATATCATCCACCGTGGGGAAGACCTAGGAATAGGCACCAATGTCTCCGAAGAGAAAATCTTAGAACAATTGTCTATCTTAAATGACGATTTCGGAAGATTAAATAGCGATCAAACACTCACACCACTGGAATTTTTAGATGCGGCAGCCGATACTGAAATAACCTTTATTTTGGCGAAGCAAGATATTGAAGGTCTACCGACGCAAGGAATCACCAGACAACAAGGTTCTCAAAATACGTATAAGTTTTCCGAAGATAAGATCTTGTATGCAGAAAATTACTGGCCTGCAGAAAACTATCTCAACATTTACATTGCCGACTTGGAAGGCTATCTAGGTTGGGCAAATTTTCCATTTTCAGATTTAGAAGGTACTAACGAAATCAATAATGACAGGTTATTGGATGGGGTAGCTATTGATTACCAATGGCTAGGAATAAACAAAAATACGGGAAGTTTTGATAGTTATGGCAGAACGCTTACCCATGAAGTCGGGCATTATCTGGGTTTAAGACATATCTGGGGAAATCTGCAAAATTGTGATGCAGATGATTATTGTGAGGATACCCCTTTACAATCTACTTCTTACAGCGGAACATGCCCCTCTGATGCTGCGATCAGTTGTGAGACCTCTGACATGTATTCTAATTTTATGAATTATACAGACGATGCGTGCATGAATATTTTCACTCAAAATCAAAAAGAAAGAATGCATGTCGTTTTAAATAACAGCCCGCGCCGTAATACCTTAATGCATTCTCCCGCCTTAGACGACCCCATCATAGCTCTCAATGATTTGGGCATAAAGACCTTTAATGCCATCCGTTTGAGTGATTGTAATAGTCTCCTCTCACCAAAGATTGATGTCCGAAATTATGGAACCAACGCCATTGAAAATTTCTTGATCTCATTTTTCTTAAATGATTTGTTGATCGAAACCATTGAAATAAATGAGCGATATGAACCTCTGGAGACCGCTACCATCAACTTTCAATTGATTACGCTGAATGATTTATCTAACCCGGTTCTGACCTTCGAAATTGGTTTAGTTAACCAAACTGAAGATGGAAATTTGTCAAATAATGTATTAAGTTCATCTCTTCCAAACTATGCGACAGCAACCTTACCCTTTGTTATGAATTTTGAAGGAAATATTGAATTCGAAACGGCACTAGAGCAGGGTCAAATGAGCCATTGGGATACTGTCCATTTTAATACAAGTGATGACCTCAATCGAGCCCTCTCTATCGATTTTACAGCTGATACTACTGCATTAGGATTGTTTGATTACTTATTCACACCTAATTTTAATTTAAGTAATTACTCAATCCCCCAAATTTCATTCAACTATGCCTATCAAAGTACAGGATTAGATTATGAACAAGACGGTCTCATTGTTGCACTCTCTTATGATTGCGGTCAAAACTTTTATTCAGAAGATTATCTGGTTGAATTATATGGTACAAATCTAGCTACAGTAAGTTCAACGAGCTCGTCATTCTTTGCTCCAAAAGATTCTTCAGAATGGAAAAATATAACGATCGATTTGATGGCTTTCCAAAAAGAAACAAGTCTTCAATTTGCCTTTATTGGCCAATCAAGTACGGCTTCACAACTATATCTGGATGACATCAATGTAATTGATCTTGCCGATTTTGACTATGATCTGCATTTGGATACTCAAAATGAAGTGCCCTTAATTACTTGTGAAAATAAGCAAACAATTGGCCTTAATCTTGAGAATAGAGGTAATCAAATACGCAGTGATATTAGCCTTAATGTCTCTGTGAACAATATTCTTGAGTCTTCTAAAGTCATCACTAGCTCACTAGAACCCGGTCGATCTATCTCATATGAACTAGTTGTAGAGGGGTTAGAAACAGGCTTATCTAACTTTAAAGTTTGGGTCTCAACCCCAAATGGACCCACAGATCAAAACTTTGATAATGATACCCTTCAGTGGTCTACAACCCTCAATGATCTTGAAGTAGACTTACCTATCAGGTTGGATTTTGAAGATGCTCATGACTGGATCGTCACCAATCAGGAAAATAACCCCATCTGGGAAGCTACGAGTTTTGAAAAAAATACCTTTTTGATGGCCAAAGGCTATGAAAATATAGATTTAGGAAATGAAAGTTGGTTCATAAGCCCCTTATTATTTTCCGATTATTTAGATAGTTTAAGTCTTCGATTCGATTATGCTTACAAGAGAACACTAAATAAAAATGATCGACTGAGCGTTCTCATCTCTATAGACTGTGGAGCTCATTTTGATTATGTGCTTTTTGACAAAAACAGCGAGCAGCTAAGCGATATTCTTTCTGATGAGGGCTTCCTTATGGAAGCAAATTCAGTCTGGCAGAATGTATTCATTGATCTTAATGATTTTTTGGTTGAGGAATCACTCCGCATCGCCTTTGTTTTTAGCAATGGCAATGGCAATAATTTATATTTAGATAATATTGAGTTCTTAAATACTGGTAACTCGGAACGTCCACAGTTTGAGGACTGGGTCAGCTGCTACCCTAATCCAGTTTCAGACTACTTGAATCTCAGCTTTCATTTATCAGAAAAACAAGATGTCACCGTTCAACTTGTTGACATTTCAGGTCAAATACACCAAAAACTAGAGTACACTCAGTTATTGAATGAAACCGTGCAATTAGAGGTCCAAGACCTATCTGGGCTCTTTTTCCTAATAGTTACCGGACCCTATGAGCATTTTATTGAAAAAGTTATCATTAAGAACTGAAGGATTCTTTAGACTAAAGTTTTTAGAGTCAAGCCTAAAGTCTATTTTTGTCATCCTATGCCGAGCAAAAATTTAATCATTCTTTTTGGTGGTCGTTCGGTTGAGCATGAGATCTCTCTGCAATCTGCGACCAATGTGGTCAAGTATATTGATCCATCACATTTCAATCTTTCTGTGATTGGCATATCCAAAAGAGGCAATTGGTTTTTACTTGATCATCCCGAGCAAGGTATTGAAACAGGAAAAGAAATTTCCTTGTCTTTATCTGCAACCCATCCTCATTTTAAGATCAAAGCCTCTGGCACATCCATTGCCATTCAAATTGTGTTCCCTATACTTCATGGAACAGATGGAGAAGATGGCAGTATACAAGGTCTGATGCAATGTTTGAATGTCATCCTTATCGGATCAAGTGTATTGGGTTCGGCTATCTCAATGGATAAAATTGTATCAAAAAAACTTTTGGAACATGCGGGTGTTCCGGTAGTTCCCTACATGAGCTTTACCAAAGATGAAGAGATCTCTTTCGATAAAATCAAAAACCAACTGGGACTGCCATTTATCGTTAAAGCAGGTAATTTGGGCTCTAGTGTTGGTATATCAAAGGTAAATACGTTGGAAGACTTTGATGATGCCCTCACGGACAGTTTCAAATATGGACATGAAATTCTCATAGAATCCTTTGTGAAGTGTCGGGAACTTGAATGCGGAATCATAGGAAATGAGGCGCTTTCATCTACCCTTTCAGGTGAAATTATCCTTTTGAAAAATTACGATTTCTATACCTATGAGGCAAAATATCAAGATGAATCAGCCATAAGCGTTGAGATTCCTGCTCAAATCCCTATCGCAGTTCATCAACAAATAAGAGCCCTTTGTGAAAAAGCATTTATAATCTTAAAATGTAACGATTTTGCCCGTGTTGATGTTTTTCTGACACAAGAGAATGAGATATTCATCAATGAGATCAATACCATCCCTGGATTTACAGATGCTAGTATGTTTCCTGGTCTTTGGAAAAACATGGGTATCTCCTACCCCGAACTCATATCTAAAATAATTGAGATCGGTGAGGCGAGATGGCAGCAAGAGCAGCAATACATCACCGATTTAAATAGCCCCAATTAATAAAAAGATGCTGCACAAAATATTTAATTTTTTTAAAAGTATTGTGGTACCTAGCTCGATACTACAACTCCTGAAACAGCTACTATTTCTGACTGTGACTGGTATTTTAGCCACTTTTATATTTTTCTACATCTATCTACCAATCACTACAAATCATGGTGATACGCTGACTGTTCCCAATATTACAGGGGTTCATGTAGATGATCTTGACGATTATTTATCACTCAGAAGTCTTCGATATGAAATCAGCGTTGATTCAGGCTATTCATCGGAAATTCCACCATTGACCGTTTTGAAACAATTTCCCATGCCCAACGCTAAAGTCAAGGAATTCAGGAAAATATACATCACATTGAATTCAACAGACCCTCCGATGGTAAAAATGCCTGATTTAACGAATGGCTCATTGAAAAATGCCCTGATGATCTTGAATAACTTTGATTTGAAATTTGGTAAAACCAGATATGTAGCTGATTTAGCCTTCAATGCCGTCCTGATTCAAAAAATGAATGGAGAAGAGGTTATTCCTGGTACAAAAATACCTAAAGGATCAGTGATTGACTTAACTATTGGTGATGGATATGGCAATTCTAGCCTCGAATCTCCTTACCTCATCGGTTTAGATGCCGATATTGCACAAGTTACCATAACTGGTTCGGCCTTAAAGTTGGGAGCTATTGTATACCAGAACATAGATACTGCCGTTTTAATATCTATGGATGAATTTGACATTGCAGATACACTCAAGATTTCAGTTGAGGTCGGCCAAGTTGTCGATCAGTATCCATCTCCTGGCGAACCTATGGTCATTAAAGAATCCGTAAATTTATGGATCTATCATCCTGATTCATTAAATCATAACCCTTAAGATAGCAATAATGATGCGCTACATTATGGTTTGTCTAATTCTTTTGCTTCAATTTTCATTGTGGGGTCAAATCCAGCTAAAACCATTGAAAAGTATCAATGAGCCACGTTCCAATGGTAGAAAAGATCAAATTCTCAATACTTTGAATTTACCATTCTGGGATGATTTTTCGCAATCTCGAAATGTTCCTGACTCTCTTTTGTGGGAAAGTGGCAATTCTGTTTTTGTTAACAACAACCTGGCCATTCATCCGCCCTCTCAGTACGTGGCTACCTTTGACGGCACCAACATGAACGGTAATCCTTATGCCTTGAATAGCCTTTTTAATGGCGCTGGTGACAGCTTGATCACCCATCCTATCGATCTCAGTAAAATAGCACCCTCAAAAAGGTCTCAAGTACGCTTAAGTTTTTATTGGCAACTCTTGGGCAGAGGTGAAATTCCCGAATTGGAAGACTCCTTGACCGTCATGTTTTGGAGTATCGACAGTGCTTGGGTCTTGCAGGATCTTTTTCCAGAAGATGAAACCCTTTTTTCTCTTGTAGGTGGTTTGGATCAGTTAAGCTTAGATGCAGATAGTCTGCCGAGCTTTCAGCAAATAATTATTCCTGTATCAGGCAGTGAGTTTTATCACCCTTCTTTTAAAATTAAATTTCAATCTTTCAGCAGTCTCAATGGTATTTATGATACTTGGAACCTTGACTATATTTATCTTAATGAAAACAGAGACTTAGATGACTTTAGTCATCAAGATCGTACGCTCTCTACAGCGCCTAGCTTACTTTTCAGTCCTTATTATGAAATCCCATTGAAACAATACCTATCCGACCCCAGTAGTTACATCACCCCTCAATATACCACAGCCAATAACCTCTATGCACTGCCCAGCCCCTTGGAGTATGTCCATAGCCTGAACAATCAAACCAATGGAAATACCATTTCAACAGGAAGCGTCGCCCTGTTCAGATTATCTGCTTTAGAGGTGGGAAGGAAAGTAGAAGGATTGAGTATGAAAGCCTCTTTAATCAATACAGAAGATGATTCAGCAGTGATTGAATCTACTTTTACCTACAATACAGGGGATAAGTTTTTGTATGAACAAATCAGTACAGAAGGAGATACACTTTTTTCAAATACTAATTTGCGGACCAATGACACCCTTCGGCAGTATTACCAACTTAATGACCATTATGCCTTTGATGATGGGACGGCAGACTTTGCTGCAGGTATCAATTTTATGACGGGTAAGTTGGCGGTTCGTTTTGTAGTCAATGAACCTGATACGTTGACGGGCATGCAAATTAATTTTCCTTCCGTTAATCCAAGTTCAAATGGAAAGGGCTTAGAACTAATGGTTTGGGGTGAATTATTAGATTCAGGAGTACTCCATCGTCAATCTTTTCAAATTGTCAACAATGATCGACAAGACTTTAATGAAATTGTCTTTTCCCAAAATATCTATGTCAAGGATACCATCTACATCGGATTTAAACAGTTTACCGAAGATTACATCGGCGTGGGATTCGATAAAGACAACACTTTAGGAATGACCGCCATTTTTTCGAATACAGGGACTGAATGGGAACAAAATACGCGACTTCAAGGATCCCTAATGATAAGAGCCGTATTTGGCGAGGTCAATAACTTCATATTGGGAACTGCTAAAAATAAATTGGAAGCACGCATCTACCCAAATCCATCGGATGGGCTCATCAATATTTCTGAGGCCTATGATCATTATTTTTTATATGACTCATCAGGAAAAATTATGACTCTCGGAGATTTTAATCCTATTTTAGATTTCAGAGCCTATCCAAAAGGTGTATATTTATTAAACTTACAACGTGGATCAAGTTTGATTACTCAAAAGATACTTATCGAAAAATAATTATGGATATTGAGGTTTCAGAATTAAAAACCAGATTAAATAAAAGTGAAACTCTCAACTTTTTTGATGTAAGAGAGCCTTGGGAGCATGAAGAATCTAATATTGGCGCGCAATTGATACCCCTTACCAGTATTCCAGACCAACTTGATGAACTCAGTCCTTTGAAAGATCAAGAAATTATTGTCCATTGTAAGACGGGAGAGAGATCAAACCAAGCCAAAATATTTCTTGAGTCAAATGGGTTTACTCAAGTCAGAATTCTTCTGGGAGGCATTGAAGCATTCCTAGGGTAGCTTTAGGTAAATTTTATTAGTAAAACCTGGGCCTATCATCTTTTCCGTAATTTGGATATAAATAGATTTTGTGATATCTATCATACATATGAGGTGATTGAGCTGATCAATTAATCATTGGAGGGGTAATAGATAGGGCTTAATTCTTTGGGAAATGTGATGATTTTTAAAAAAAATAACCTTCACAAAAAAGCCTTACGTGAATACTATTCAAAGAGTTACGCAGGGTTTGCCAAGTTTTATAATCCAAAAGCACAAAAAAAACCAAGTGAATTTATCATCTTGGTTTTTCTTCTTCATATAAATTGGCTTATACCTATAAACAAAGAACACCCAAATGTTGCTAATGGTTGGAAGGGTGCATAAAACTTCTCAAATTAATCAGCCACGGGGATTCCCATCATCCCTCTTTGAGGTGCCCAGTTACCATGAATTACCTTCCAGCCATCATTAGTTCGAGTCCAGACACTAGAAGCGCGGGTTCTGTACGCAACTTCTTCGCCCCCGTCTACCGAATATCCTCCTTTAGCGTAAAAAGACAAAACAGCCGTACTCATGTCGGGTGAGAATTGACTGTGAAAATCATATAACTCTAAGGCACTCCATTTCACATTTGCTCCATCCATCACCTTAGCTGCGTCAAATTTGTAGAAGTCTTCTAGATTTGAATCCCCCGTGTACATGGGATTATTGGCATCCATGAGTGATAATGCAGTTTCTTGATCCCCTCCGGTGATCGCTACTTGAAGTTTATTTTGCATTTCAATCAAAGTTCTTACGATTTCTTCTTTGTTGTTGTAATGCCAGTACTTCTGTGCACTTACCAAATAGGGTGAACCTCCCGCATGAGCAAAATCTACCGCCTTGAGCTGATTGTCTAAGGCGTTTTGATAGTTACCTAATTCAAACTCTATCTCAGCCATGGTGTCATAAATATTGGGTCCATCGTGTAGGGTGATCGATTTTTGTCCGCTCTCCATAGCCTTAGCGTAATCAGCTGCTACATCTTCCCCGCGACCATAGCCATAGGTAATTGAATTGAGGACCGGTGACGCATATTTAGGGAATTTTTCTGCAAAAGCTATACTGGCATTTACATCTTCTCCTAGTGAAAAGTAATTAAACATCGGACTGTTGGGATAGACTGCTAAAGCCGCATTTAATTTTTCTTTTACTTGACCCTCACTAGCCCTCAGAATATCATACCAAGCTTTTTCCTCATCCGATAAACTCGAACGATCTATGCTGCCTAATTTGTCCTTTCTAGACCCCCAATCTTTATTTGCACTGGCAAGTCCCGCAATGATGATTTTTGCACATCCACAATCTGGGTCCAAAGTTAGGGCAGCTTTGGCTTGACCCAGAGCAATTAAAGGCTCCACATTTAATCGAGATTCGAGTGCCTCATTTGCGATTATGGCGGCCTTTTTTGAACAAGATGTTTTGGCAATCCATTGGGCATGGGAAGTCAATCCAAAAAGTAAACAAGTGATAATTAATAAATTTTTCATCCGTCTGATTGGTTTTATGTTTGAAGTAAAAATGTGTTTTAGTCGTGATTTTACATGTCTAAATCAAATACAATAATAACTAAAATTATTACTTTACTCAAATATTTTTAAAATACTCATTAATAGATAGTTATAAATATATAATTTTGAAACCAAATTATCTTTGGGACTTTACTAAAAGAAACACAACTTATTATATATCAATTAATTAAATCTAAGTAAATCAACTAAAGCTAGAATTTTTTCGTTAGAGTGAATTTTTATCTAGAACTGCCCAGCTTTTACTTTACCAAACCGACCAAAAGGTGCTGATAAAGTTACTGGTTCCTTATGGATTTGGCGCAACCTCTGCTTCCCTTCTCACTTCGAAGTATTTCGCTTTGTTGAGTTTTTGACTATGAAATATTTTCTAAATGACGGGTGTCATTAGAGGCTACTAATGAAAAATGATTTCCATCATAATTGACTTGATATCTGCACAGGTTGGTATGTTCAAAACTTTCCATTTTACTCAAAGAATCATACAGCAACCAAGAAAGTAAAATCCGTATGGCCCGTCCATGCATACAAATCAAAACTTCAGATTCATGATTTTGTTTCATGATATGAGCGATGGCCTCTCGCTGACGTGCCATCACTTGATTCGGAGATTCCCCTCCTGGAAACACGCGATCGTAATCCCCTTTTTGCCAATCACCCAAAACATCAAAATGTTTTTTTTTAGTTTCTGGGGTAAATGACTTCCCCTCTTGATCCCCCCAACTGATTTCATTGAGTCCGGTTAATGATTCATAAGGAACCCCTTTATTTATAAAATGTATCACCGACTCTTTGGTCCGTTTTAATGCCGACACATAAATTTTGTCCAATGCCAACGTTTGGTAAGTTTCAAAAAAGGCGTTCCCCTGTGCCCGCCCTTGATCATTTAATGAAGCATCAATGCCTTGCCCTTGGATGCGTCCTGTTTTATTGTAAGCGGTTTCGCCGTGGCGAATGATGTGTATGGTTTTTTTATTCAAAATTAACTGCCGATTTGAGAAAGCAAAAATATGATTTTTCCATCGAATTCTATAAAAGATGAATCCATCCGTTAATGAAAATGTCTCAAGAAGGATTAATACACATACCACTAAAAGCAAAAAATGAGAGAATTGTTGACCGAATGAACCCAATATAAGCGTCTCGTTGTATCTTTGAGAGCAAAATCTCCTATGTTTCCATCAACCCATACAGTAGACATGTTAAATGCGGCAGGTAAAGACACCTTGGTCGCACATTTGGGGATCGAAATCATGGAGGTTGGCGTTGACTTCATTTTGGCAAAAATGCCCGTCGATCATCGGACAATACAACCTATGGGTTTGTTACATGGCGGCGCTTCTGTCGTCCTTTCTGAAACCTTGGGAAGCCTTGCCGCTTCTTTATTAATTGATAAATCTATTGAATTTCCTGTTGGCCTAGAAATCAATGCCAATCATATTAAATCGGTAAAATCAGGCTATGTATACGGTAAGGCTAGCCCTATTCACGTAGGAAGAAGTACGCAGATATGGCAAACAGAGATTAGAAATGAAGCTGGAAAATTAGTTTGTACCAGTAAGCTTACCGTAGCGATAATTAAAAAGGATAATGGCTCTGCAAACCACTAAGACCCATTTAAATACCCTAACCTTTGAGACGCCGTCAGCGCTTTGGAGTGCCTTGATGGACAGTGCCTACCCAGTGGCTATTTGGCGCCTTCCCAATGACCCTTATGTACATGGAATTTCAGATTTAAGACCTCAAATACAAAAACATCAAAAGCTAGAAGATGCCGGTACGGGCTTTTATATCAATCCTTTTTTAAAGCATCATCCGAGTGAGCCACAGCTGATCAAAGGTGATTTGATTATTAAATGGCATCAAAAGAAATGTGTACAAAACTCCCTTGATCCGCTGCTGAATGATCGAGAAATTTCCGATTTTCAAAAATCCATGGGGAATACCCATCGAGCCCTTCACCAAAAGATAGAAAACTCCGCTCATGGATTTCGTAGCGATGTCGTTGAAGCTGTTCAATGTATTAAGAAAGGTATCTTTGACAAAGTCGTTTTATCTCGATTTGATGATCAAGCCTTGCCTGCAAATTTTGAGCTCATGAAAGCCTTTGAAATGGCTTGTGATACCTATCCAAATGCCTTTATCTATTTAGTTTCTACCCCCAATTTTGGCTGTTGGTTGGGGGCTACACCAGAAACCTTACTTGAAATCAAGGACCATCAATTCAAAACCGTTTCTTTGGCAAGCACCCAAAAACTGAGAGCTGATCAAACTATGAATGAGGTCCTTTGGATGCAAAAGGAAATTGAAGAGCAGGCCATGGTCAGTCGATACATCATCGATTGCTTCAAAAAAATAAGACTGAGAGAATATCTAGAAAATGGACCTAAAACAATTCAAGCAGGTCGTATGGCACATCTAAAGACCATTTATCAGGTAGATATGGAAGCGGTAAATATGCCTGAACTCGGCAGCACCATGCTGGAGCTTCTCAATCCTACATCAGCGGTTTGTGGCATGCCCTTGCAACCTGCACTGGACTTCATCAAGAAACATGAAAAATACGATCGTGAATTGTACGCAGGATTTTTGGGGCCTATCAATATCTCGGGTTATACCCATCTGTTTGTCAACCTCAGATGTATGAAAATCATGGGAAATACCGGACGGTTTTATGCCGGTGCAGGTATTACAGAAGATTCTAATCCCGAAAAAGAATTTGAGGAGACCCAGTTAAAAATGCAAACTTTGAAAAGAATTGTATTTCAGTCATGAATCAAATTCATTTTGATACTTCTGAAATTTGTTATCAATTAGGCATTCGAGATGCGGTATTTTCTCCAGGGTCACGCAATACTCCTTTGAGTATTAGCTTTTCGAGGCATCCCCACCTTCGCACCCGTGTGGTGGTGGATGAAAGGTCCGCTGGATTCATTGCCTTGGGCATCGCACAGCATACCCAAAGACCTGTCGTACTTTGTTGTACTTCTGGGACAGCCTTGCTCAATTATGGTCCTGCAATTGCAGAAGCCTATTACAGCCGGACTCCATTGATCATTATGAGTGGTGATCGACCTTCAGAGTGGATTGATCAATGGGATGGGCAGACCATCCAACAGCAAAATGTTTTTCAAGCATTTGTCAAAGCATTTATTCAGATGCCCACTTCCCTTGATTTTGAAGATGCTCGTTGGGCCTATCAAACCAAAATAGCGCAGGGTTGTCATTTAGCTACCCATTCAAGGCGTCCCGTACACTTAAATTTTCCTTTCAGAGAGCCCTTTTATCCAGATAAAAATCAAAAACTTGCGTTCAGTCAAGACCTCAAAATCATCAAAAGCTATCCTGCTAAAAAGCAAGCCAACTGTGAGGGGTTGATACATGACTGGGCGAAGGCTACCAAAAAAATCATTGTCATTGGACAAGGTACTTTATCTGAAGATTGTAAAAATCAACTGCGCCGTTTGGCTAGTCAAGGCATTCCGATCATAGGAGACATCATTTCAAACGGACACACTTTGACAGATGTGATCCAACACCAAGACCTTTTCCTCATTAATAGTTCCCTTCAAGAACCCTTAACGCCTGATCTGGTGCTGACTTTTGGAAGATCTATCATTTCAAAAAATCTCAAACTTTTTTTAAGAAAAAGTGCAGCCATTCAATGGCATATCGACCCCCAACCTGAGCTACAAGACCCCTACCAGCGTCTTTTGGGTGTGATAGAAGGTAACCCAGAACAGGTGTTGAATAAACTCATAGACCCGGGCCAGCCGTCCAAAGTATTTGCCAATCACTGGCAAATGGCCCAACGCCAAACGGCAAAACTCCTCAACCAATATCAAGCCCCGTTTAGCGAATTTTCAGCCATGCAAGTGGTCTTAAAAAAAGTACCTCGAGATATCCAAATACACCTGAGCAATAGTATGCCTGTGAGATATGCCAATTTCCTGGGCATCGCACCATCCAAAACTAGGGTTTGGGCGAACCGCGGCACCAGTGGTATTGATGGTAGCAATGGCACTGCAGTAGGTCATGCCCTCTCTTCAGATCAATTGTCCCTGCTACTAACGGGCGATTTAAGTTTCCTCTATGACCGCAATGCTTTTTTTCATAATGAGGATTTATCCCATATGAGAATCGTCGTATTTAATAATTTTGGTGGTGGCATCTTTGACTTGATCCCAGGTCCCGAAGCCTTGGATCCAGCAGAAAAAGATAAATTTTTGACGACCCCACATCAAAAAGACCTAAGCCATAGCGCCTTGGACTTAGGTTTTGACTACGAAAAATGTATAAATTCATCAGAATTAAATGCAATATTGATCCGTTTTTTTGAACCTTCTAACAAAGGAAAATTGTTGGAGATTCAGACTCAACACCCCATAAATAAACAAGTTTTTCAAGCATTAAAAAAAATCATTTATGACTACCCATTCATTTAAGTGGACCTCCATCAAGTCCTACGAAGACATCAAGTTTGATTTCTTTGATGGCATTGCTAAAATTACCATCAATCGACCCGAGGTATACAATGCCTTTAGACCCGAAACCAATATAGAGATGATGGACGCTATGGACATCGCTCGAGAACGACAAGATGTGGGCGTGGTGGTCTTTACGGGCATTGGAGATAAGGCCTTTTGTTCGGGTGGGGACCAAAATGTCAAAGGTGTGGGGGGTTACATCAGTGAAAATGGTGTCCCACGATTAAATGTGCTGGATTTACACAAAAAAATTCGTGAAATACCCAAACCGGTGATCGCCATGGTCAATGGCTACGCCATTGGTGGTGGACATGTCTTGCATGTAGTCTGCGATTTAACCATTGCAGCTGACCATGCTAAATTTGGACAGACGGGCCCCAAGGTCGGGAGCTTTGACGGTGGATTTGGATCCTCTTACCTAGCGCGACATGTAGGTCAAAAAAAGGCCCGTGAAATCTGGTTTCTCTGTGAACAATACACAGCAGCGGAAGCTGAGACTATGGGCATGGTCAATAAAGTAGTGCCATTGGAAGAGTTAGAGGCCATCACCGTGCAGTGGTGCCAGACCATTATGCAACGAAGCCCCATGGCCATACGGATGATCAAACGCGGACTTAATGCTGAGCTGGATGGTCAAAGAGGTTTGATGGAATTTGCAGGAGATGCGACTCTCATGTATTATATGATGGAAGAGGCGCAAGAAGGCAAGAATGCTTTTTTAGAAAAACGGGCTCCTGATTTCAAGAAATTTCCGAAGTTTCCCTGATCTTTATAAACAAGATCCGGCAAACGTAATGGTTTGATCCTCTATTTGATAATCAAAACCAAATACCTCGGCAATGGCTGCAGCAATTTCTTTGGGAGTCTGCTCTTCATAACTGCGACTTAGGCGACATTGGGAAGCTGTTTTGTCTATAAATTTGACTTGATAACCATAGACCCGCTCCATCACTGAAGCCACTTCACTCAGTGGAGTATTTTGAAAGAATAAGGTTTGATTAGCCCATGCTAGAAAGTTAGGATCCTTATTGACCGTTTTAATGACCCCACGCGTATTGGCTTTGATGCGACCAATTTGGCCCGGTTTGATGTTCAAAGAGGTGCGATTTCCTTTGTAATTATCTCTATTTTGTGTGATTTTCACCAAGCCTTCAGCTACCGTTAGATTTGTCTCCTTGGCATTACTTTCAAGGGTAAAAATAGCATTTATAGCGGTTATCTCGGCCAAATCAGTCACCACAACCAGTGGCCTATTTTCTGTTTCTTGGGCTTCAAAATAAACCAATCCCTCCATCATATACTTTTGCTGATTCGGTGCAACTTGTTGAGGAGTCAATTGTGATGACTTATATAATTTCGTCGTTGTCTTGGGCGTTAAAGTGACGGGTGTAGTTAGGCCGGTTTCGGTTCCTGATAATCCATTCCGATAAACTAAGATAAGTATCATGACCAAAAAAAGTGCCATTAATACATAAGTTGTTTTGGTTATTTTTTTTAAATGCGTCAACATTTTTTTTCTTGTAATATCTAAGGTCAGATGGCTTCCAAATCTCATATTTTCCGTCCCATTCAATGGGATTGCAAAGATGTGAATACTTTTTTTTAAAACCCAATTCTATATCAGAGAAGCTGATAAATCATAAGTTGGCAAATCACTAACAAGAAATGATAATTAGCTAAATTTATGGCATAATACTTATCAGATACAATCAAAAAAATTGCGCATTCACTTTAAACGCCTTTCTTTAATACTACATAAAAATGATTTTAAACCATTTTTGACTAACAGTAATTTCCATACCTCCTTGACCTCAGAAGAGCTGTGGATCCTAAAAATGGCCGATGATTTACAAGAAGGTCTAACTGATTTTTCATTTCAATCTTCAGGATCAACTGGGACACCCAAGAAAATAACCTTGAGCAAAGATCAATTGATACAGAGTGCCAAAACGACCTTGTCCTATTTTTCCATAAAACCTGATGCTCGCTTCTTGCTGTGTATTCATCCACAATTCATAGGTGGGGCCATGCAGATCGTAAGAGCTTTTGTCAACCAAGGTCAGCTCGATGTCTTAACTCCTCAAAGGATATTAGATTTAGATCATACAAAGTATGATCTTGTGTCTATGGTGCCTTTACAGCTAAATAAACTCTACAAGGATTTAAAAAGTCATCTAAATAATTTTAATCACCTCTTAATCGGTGGCGCAATGCTGGATCCCCAACTAGAGGAAAAAATTGCAGCAGACCCCTTAATAATTGCTAACATATACACCACCTACGGCATGACCGAGACGGCTTCGCACATCGCAGTGAAACGCTTGGGCTCCCCTATTTTTAAAAGAATAGGACATTTAAAGATTTCAAAAAATAATTCCTCTTGTCTTAAAATTAAAGGTTTAATCACCAAAAATCAATGGCTACAAACTCAAGATATCGTCGAATTGATTGATGAAAATACATTTAAATGGTTGGGTCGTCAAGATTATGTCATCAATTCGGGTGGATTAAAGGTTCATCCTGAGAACATAGAACATCACCTCAACAAACAAACCAATCAATCCTTGATGATTACCTTCCTACCCGATGAAGTATTGGGACAAAAGGTGGTACTTCTATTAGAGGGGGCACTGATTCCTACCTTCGATTATTCCTCACTGCACCCTTACGAGAAGCCAAAAAAAACATTGAATATAAAAAAATTCATATATACCAAAAACGGAAAAATAGATAGAAAAGCTACGCAGAAACTCATTGGAAAATTAAGACCATTTTAAGTTTTTAACTAACGATAAGTTCTCTCTTTGAAAGATCCTTTTTTTACTTATACCGGTATCCAATTACTTTAGTACCCGTACCTCCAAGGTTTAATCAACGCTCTCAAAAGCTCGCTATTGAAATCAATCAAGAAATAGAAGAATTGTATCAAAAACTGAAAAAAAGCTATTGAAAATGGTCATCTCTATCGAAAAAAAGATCTGAAAATTTCAGAGTTAAGCTTAAAAGGTAACCACATTCCAGCTGAGATTGGAATTGTTTTGAATGAAAATAGATTCGACAATTTTAAAGATTTTTGTAATCATTATCAATTACTAGATGCTGAAAGACGATTAGACCGGGGTGATCTAAATAAAAATACCATGTAATTGATTTACGAAAAATCCGGATTCAATTCTCATCACACATTTATCCGATGTTTTCGCGTACAATATGATATGACCGCCATAGAATACCATGAAAAAAGACGTTAGCCACTACATCCAGTTAATGAATCTATCGTCTAGAAATCAATATCGAACAAGTTGAAATGGAAAATACAATAATAGTATTAAACCACTCGTAAATCGTAATCCTGACGGACTAAATGGGGTATGGATGGAAATGGATCATTGATCTATCCAACGATCTTTTATTCTTGACTAAAAAACTATATCTACCGCTAGGCTAAATGTCCGTACTTCTTAATGCTGTAAGCAGATATTACCCCAACCAAAGCCCCAAATAAATGAGATTCCCAACTAACCGCTTGATTCAAATCAAAAACAGTATAAACCAAACTACCATAAACAGCCAGAACCGTGATAGAAACAATCAGTGCTCTAAATTTACCATCAAAAAAACCAATGGAAATTAAAAAAAAAGCTAATCCATAAATCAAACCACTTGCGCCAATATGAAGAAAGGTTCTTCCAAAAAACCAAACTAAGATATTGGTAAAGAAATAGCATTGGAGAAATATCCTATTAGCAATATTCGGATAAAAAAAGTAAAGAATCGTCCCCAAAAATAAGACGGGTACTGAGTTGGAGGATATATGATTCAAATTTCCATGAACCAATGGACTCGTAAATATTCCAATAGTACCAAAATAACTCCTGGGTAAAATACCCAAAAAGCCGAGGTCAATATTAAAAAAGAAACTTACCGAAAAAAAAAGCCACATTAGCAGGAGAAATCTGAAGGGCCTAAGAACGGAAGATCTAGCTGCAGGATGCATATAGTTTAATCACGTTAAGCATAAACCTTCTAAGTTTGATATGAAAAAAATAATTTCTATTTTATTGAGGAGAACGAATCATTTTCAGGGTTAATAATTTAGCTTCCTCATACGTCACTGACATATAACCCAAAATACCTCCAGAAGCCTCTGCGATTCGCTTGGCCCAATCTTCGATACTATCATAAAATTTCATCGCAAAATGCTTATCCAGTTTGGGTAAAATCAAATTTAATTTTCTCAACTCTTGGATAATATCACCGTTCCTTATTTCTAAATCATCTGATGTTTTTGCAATACAAGTAAGTAATTTTTCTTCGAAATTTTGTCCGACTAGTTGATAATAGCCAGCTAACTGTTTGGTCACATTTTGCTGTTTAGTATACGCCAACAAAATAGCCTCTTTTTTCTCTTTCTGATCAATGTTGCCATCTGCACCGGCAATCAAAACAGAGACGAGAATAGGAACACTCAACATCAAATCAATTTCATCCTCACGTAATTCTTCAAATTCCTTTAACATGTTATTGTTTTTCCTTTTTTATCAACACGAAAATACATCAAAAAATAACCCATCAATAATTTTAAATAAAAAATTATTTTTTCTTACTTCATTTTTCAGATGGGACTTAATTTACCCATAATTTCAGGTTTTTTGTTCCATATATAAAGATCTAAAACTGCCAAAACACGTGCGATCATTTCTCGCATCCTCACTTTTGTAGGTACCGATACCCTAGCCGATTTTGGTGAAAATCCATAAACCTTTAATCCATAATAATTAGCTATAAACAGCGCCCGATACAAATGAAATTCTTGGGTAATGATAATGAAATTTGATTGGCCAAATATCTGTGCGCAACGCACTACCGAATCTAAAGTTCGCAATCCAGCATAATCTAAAGTAACTGCTGATTCAGGAATACCTCTTTCCTTCAATGCGTTAAGCATGTCAATAGGCTCGTTGTAGTATACACTCCTATTATCACCACTGACCAAGATATGACCTATAATTCCGAGCTCAAAAAGCTTGGCCGCAGCATTCATCCGTTCTTCAAAGAATTCATTTTTGATCCCCTTGGCCGAAAATCGAGAAGTACCAAGTACTAAGCCCACCCTTTGAGCAGGGGGCCAGACCTCTTCTTTGAATATTTGTTTTGAGGTACTAACTAGTATCCAAATATTGAGAGATAATATGGAAAAAAATCCAAATCCCAAAAAAATAAACATCCGCTTAAACCATTTTTTCACAATCGGTTAATGTGTTTGTTATTTCCCAACAAAGCTAAAGCATTTATAATTAGATGCCTCTTTGCTGATCGTTTTAATCAAATAGCCCTATTTGATTATCTTCACGCTCTACCTCTTCTTGAATAAAAGATTTTAATAATTCAATGTCTTCCTTTTCAGGTTTTTCAAGCTCACCCTCATTGATAACGGCTTCAATTTTGACTAAATTTTGTAAGAGGAATTTGTTCCCCAAGGCTTTCCAGCCTTTAACATCTATTAAAGTATCCAAATTTAAAATTTTCTGCACTTTTTTGTTTTTCTGCCTATACGTCACAGATACTTCTACGTTTACATCATCACTGACAAAATACAATTTTGAATTTTTGGTCTCTGGGATGAAGAAAAAAGGTTTTTGTGTTTTAGCAGTCTCGATTTTAAACCTTTTTATAAAAAAAGCTTTGGTACTACCTTCCTGGTAGATCCCTGTAATGATACCCTCAGGTATAAATTTAGTCAAATGGCATATGTTTTTGGATTCATAACGATTACTCATTTCAAATGTGGTCAACTCATAATAACCGTCATAATAAAAAACAATGATCAAATCTTCTGCTTTGAAATTGCCTAAATGGAGACCCCGCTCGTCCGTATTTAAACGACCAATTACTTCATCATACCAAATATCTAGTCCACCCAAAGTAGACGCTCCTGCCGTTTTCAGTTGCACCTTTCTAACAGGATACTTAGTCACCATATTTCCAGATGCCAAGCGACCTTTGATTTCATAATCTGCAAAATCAATATCAAAAAATTTCTTTCTAGCCGTACTCGCCGCAGTCAAATTAACGGTAACTATCTCTGCCTCTCCATTGCAATTAGCCGTAAAATACAATACCTCAGATCCTTTGGCTTCTTTAGCCAAACGATACTCCTTGTCGCGGGTCACACTCAATATATTGAATCGCTTAATCATAGATCTTCCTGAAGATCCGTCTTTATAAATCATATTGTAAACCATGCGGTCGTCCCCTTTCTTATAAACAGCGACATGGATGATGTCTTTGCCCACAAAAACTTTATCCTGAATTCGGCTAACCACACAGACCCCATCTTTTCTAAAAATAATGACGTCATCAATATCTGAACATTCAGAGATGAATTCCTCTTTCTTAAGACCCATCCCTATAAAACCCTCCTGCTTGTTTACATAAAGTTTGGCATTATTAGCTGCTACAAAAGCTGCTTTAATGGTATCAAAATTTGCGATTTCAGTCTTTCGTTCTTTTCTCTTACCGTATTTCTCGAGTAACCGCCGATAATATGAGATTGTAAATTCAGTCAAATGATCTAAATTGTAAAGCGTCTGCTTAAGTTCCTTTTGAAGCTTATTCATCATCTCATCTGCCTTAAAAGCATCAAACTTTGATATTCTCTTGATTTTAATGTCAGTCAGACGAACCAAATCTTCCTCAGTAATCTGGCGATAAAATTCCGATTTAAAGGGAGTTAAACCTTGATCAATAGCTTGAAGTACGGCTTCCCATGTTTCAGCTTCTTCAATATCCCTGTAGATCTTATTTTCAATAAATATTTTTTCAAGAGAAGAAAATAAAATTTTTTCGAGGAGCTCATTTTTACGTATTTCTAACTCCTGCTTCAAAAGATCTACCGTTTGATCCACGCTGTGTTTAAGGATTTCTTTGATCCCAACAAAATGGGGCTTATCTGCGATAATGATACAGGCATTGGGTGAGATAGATACCTCACAATCAGTAAAGGCATATAAAGCATCAATCGTGATATTGGGGGACACGCCACTGGCCAATATAATTTTAATTTCTATTTCAGCAGCAGTATTATCAATGACTTGTTTGATTTTTATTTTCCCTTTATCATTGGCCTTAACAATGGAGTCAATCAGTGATGAAGTCGTCGTTCCATAAGGGATTTCTTTGATCAGTAAAGTCTTACTGTCATCCTCTTCTATGACCGCTCTCACACGGACCTTGCCCCCTCTCTGGCCATCATTATAATCCGATACATCTATTTTGCCTCCTGTTTGGAAATCAGGGAATAACTTTACAGATCTTCCTTTTAAAATACTGATACAGCCATTGAGCAACTCTATAAAATTGTGTGGTAACATTTTGGTTGAAAGCCCCACGGCAATACCCTCTACTCCTTGAGAAAGTAACAAAGGAAACTTGACAGGAAAAGTAACTGGTTCTTTTTTTCGCCCATCATAGGACAATTGCCAACTGGTGGTCTGCGCGTTAAAAATAACATCTAAGGCAAACTTTGACAAGCGTGCCTCGATGTACCTAGAGGCTGCAGCACCATCGCCAGTACGTACATCACCCCAGTTGCCTTGCATTTCAATCAATAAATCCTTTTGGCCTAAGTTTACAATCGCATCTGCGATGGAGGCGTCTCCGTGAGGATGAAATTGCATAGTCGTCCCGATGATGTTGGCCACCTTATTGAAGCGACCATCATCTAATTCTTTCATGGCATGCAAAATTCTTCTTTGCACAGGTTTTAAGCCATCCTCTATTGCAGGAACCGCTCTTTCAAGAATTACATAAGAAGCATAATCAAGAAACCAATTTTCATACATCCCTGTGACAGGAAGTACTTCGTGAATCTCATCTTCTTTTAAATCTTCATCCATATTTCTTAATCATTCTATTCACGCCATTGCTCACTTATTTCCCCTCAAGTTTCATAATTGTATCCATAAAGCTTTCTAAATACGGGACAAAACCCGTGTAATGATCCGCGCCTTCAAAAGTGGTCAATTTGATGATCTCCGGTGGCGATCCAGAGGCCAAGAAAACATCGTAAGTATCAACTGTATTTTGATAAGGAACTGTTATATCAGCATCTCCATGATACAAGTACATCGGAATCTCTGGTATCCAATCCAATAAACTGTTTTGCTCAAAAAGTTGAGAAATTTCTGAGTATTTTTCATTATCAGGTTTTGACAAAAATCCGGGTGCAATCAATACAGCGACGGTATCATTCAACTGACTGTTTATCTGAGATCCATCAGAAAGGCCATCAAAAATATTTATGATTCGTTGTGCGTAGGGTTCATTAAAAATTTGTTGTGCCAAGGCCGTATCGATATCGTAATACGTTCGGTAAGATTCTGCAATATAAGCCATGAAATAAGGGGTTTCATATACTTCTTGGTCAAAGAAAAAATCACGCACACCCTTCATATCATAGCCTCCTGCTGCTGGAAAAGATGCCTTCAAATCAAAATATTCAAGATCATACTCTTCTATATATTTATGTGTGGCCATTGTCACATACCCACCCCCAGAGTAACCGCTTAAATATAACTCTCCATCCGAGTTGATTTCTTCTTGTTTTAGCAATTCTCTGATAGCTCTGAGTCCATCAATCACTACCAGAGCAGAGGTTTCCTCAACATAATAAGGATGCATGATCTCCTTAGAACTACCAAATCCTATGAGATCGGGTACCACTGTGATAAGACCTGTTGAAGCCATCGCTGCATATAAAAATGTTTGAATATCCACCATTGACAATTTACTTGGAGCCTCATCATTTGCTGCAATGGTCCCATGTGCAAATAATAGGTAACTAAATTTCTCTCTGTCTCCAAGAGGTATGTATGCCATGCCAGAAGTAACTATATTAGATCCTTTATAGAGTGTTTCATAAGTTATTTCCCATATTTGGACATCATATTTCATCTGAGATAGAGGAAAGTCCAGACCACTAGAGGAAATTAAACTACTGATATTAGTTTTCGATGGTTTACTCATTTTGTTAGCTGAAATCAAACGAACTAGTATTTGATCTTCTTCCTGCAGCCCAATCAATGCCTCGTCGTTATCACATGAGGTCAAAAATAGACCCGTGAGCAAGAACAAATTAAAAAAAATAATAGTTTTTATCTTTTTACGTAATCTCATATTCTTCTGATATAGTTACCTTTTCTTCATGAATCAAATCTTTCTCCACCCTAAGTTTGTGAATGATGAACTGCTGACGATCTGGCGTATTTTTTCCCATATAGAAAGACAATAAATCTTTGATTTTAGTTTCCTTTCTCAAAATAACAGGTTCAAGACGTATGTCTTCTCCAATAAAAGCTGCAAATTCATTGGGTGAAATTTCACCCAAACCCTTAAATCGAGTGATTTCTGCATTTTTTCCTAATTTCTCAATCGCTGTTTGGCGTTCCAGCTCATCATAACAGTAAAATGTTTCCTTATTATTTCTGATACGAAAAAGAGGGGTATCCAAAATAAATATATGACCGTTTCTGACCAATTCAGGAAAAAATTGCAAGAAATAAGTCAACAAGAGCAAGCGAATATGCATCCCATCTACATCCGCATCCGTAGCTATAATGATTTTTTTATACCGCAAACCTTCGAGCCCGTCTTCAATATTTAAGGCGTGTTGCAATAAATTAAATTCTTCATTCTCATACACCACCTTTTTGGTGTGGGCATAGCAATTAAAGGGCTTACCTCTCAAACTAAAAACGGCCTGAGTTTGTACATCTCTGGTCTTGGTAATGGACCCACTGGCCGAGTCTCCCTCGGTAATGAAGATCATACTGTCATTTCGACGCTCTTCGGCTAATTTCTTGTCATTGAGATGTACCCGACAATCTCTCAGCTTTTTGTTGTGCAAATTGGCTTTTTTGGCGCGCTCATTTGCCAGTTTTTTTATCCCTGCTATTTCCTTTCGCTCCCGCTCGGATTGCAAAATACGTTTTAACAACAGACCTGCTGATTCGCTGTTTTGATGCAAGTAGTTATCTAATTCCTTTTTGATAAAATCGTTGACGAAGGTCCTCATTGTAGGACCCTCTGGCCCTAAATTTTGAGATCCTAATTTGGTCTTGGTCTGAGATTCAAATACTGGCTCTTGTACCCTGATTGCGATGGCCGCCACAATACTTGCTCTGACGTCCGCCGCATCAAAATCTTTTTTAAAAAATTCTCTGACCGTCTTAACAACAGATTCTCTAAAAGCGGCCAAATGCGTCCCTCCCTGGGTCGTATATTGACCATTTACAAAAGAGTAGTATTCTTCTCCATATTGATTTGAATGGGTCAAGGCAATCTCAATATCCTCTCCCTTCATGTGCATGATAGGGTATCTGATACTCTCTTCATCTGTCTTACGTCGCAAAAGATCAAGTAAGCCATGCTCTGAATGGTATTTTTTGCCATTGAGCACTAAGGTCAACCCCGCATTCAAATAGGCGTAATTCCAAATAAGATTATCTAAATAATCAGGAATAAAATGAAAATTTTTAAAAATAACGTTGTCGGGCTCAAAAGTGATGTGAGTCCCATTTCGGTCTGAAGTACTGACTACCTGAGCATCAGAGGTAACCTCTCCTTGATTAAATTCAGCCATTTTGGTCTTACCCTCACGAAATGACTGCACCTTAAAATAACTAGATAAGGCATTGACCGCCTTAGTACCTACTCCGTTAAGGCCTACTGATTTTTGAAAAGCCCCAGAGTCATATTTACCACCCGTATTAATCTTAGAAACGCAATCTATGACTTTTCCTAAAGGAATACCCCTACCATAATCTCTAATTTTAACTTTATGATCACTGACTTTGATATCGATCGTCTTACCAAAGCCCATCATATGCTCATCTATACAATTGTCTATGATTTCCTTGACCAATACATAGATCCCATCATCATGCGCTGAACCGTCGCCCAACTTACCAATGTACATCCCTGGACGAAGTCGGATGTGTTCTTTCCAATCTAAGGACTTTATACTTTCTTCGGTGTAGTTGGAATTACCTGTTGCCATTTATAATAATTGAATATGTTGGATCGTTGTAACCAAGTGGGAAATTATTAAAAAAAAAGCAGGTATTGTTAAAAAATATTTACTTGACATTCGACTTATTATTTAAGTAAATACAATCAAAGTATTGAATTACAAGCATTTAATTAGTCTAATGATTTTTTGGTAGACATGAAATAAATTGCTAAACCCATCCAAATCGTCAATAATATCGGACCTAAATAATTTAAATAGGCATAACTCGATAGCTCAAGACTTGACGTATTGTTGAGTGCTCCAAGAAATCCTATCAGAAAACAGATATAAAAATTGACCACGACGGGAAGCGCGGCAAACCAACCAGCTGAAAGGATTCCAAATCGTTGCGCTATTTTAGGTGCTACGATCTTAATCAATAACCACAGAAAAATATTGATCACCAAGAAGACAAACGCACCCAGATAAAAAAAGTCGGTTCGGTGCAGGGTAGAACTAGAGGTCTTTAACGAAAAACTTACTACAGGATCTAAATAAGCATATACTAGACTTAAAGTCCCCAAGAAAATCACTATCGACAATAATCTGACAAAATTTATGGCTCTGAGCATAGAAAGAGGTTATTTGAATGGGGTAGTATAGCTGTTTGAATGTAGCAAAAATAGAATCAAAAACGATAAGATTTAAATACATTTAATTTTTATATTTCTAAAAATCAATGTAAATAGATTTTTAAATAGCGCGACGTTGACTTAATTTAAATGACTTGCCTTTCACACTCCATATGGTGATTCCATTGGTAAGACAAACTCATACGAAGAAAAAAATAATCAATTACATCAATAAATGGCCTGCAGTGATATTACTCATAATTAAATAAAAGAAAATACTTGTTTAAACTGATCAGCTCAACTTGCGAGTCCAATGGTCGGACTCACTGAGTTGGTCTATCCTACCCGCCTCCTGTGCTAGTTTCAATGTATTATCTATGTCTCCTGAAGAAGTCAAGTGAAGATATCCACATTGGTCACAGGTATAAAATGATCGGGTTGAGGAATTTTGGTATTTGACATGGATACTGATCAAGGCTTCTTTGGCCTCCTGTTCGGTGTAAAAAATAATTTTTCTTGAAGGACAATCGCTCATATGATTGAATAGATTTTCAAAATTATATAATTTATGTCAAATAAAGGTACCTTATATTTTTTACCTGTTTCAATGTTATTGAATTTTTCATCCACTTGATTTTTTAATATCTAACCTATTAAATTTACAAAAAACAAGTCGTTTAAATACCTATGGGACGTTTAATTATTTCAAGTTTTGAAGATTTTGAAGATAGAATAGGTTCGGTCTTAGGGTCCTCTAAATATTTTACAATCAACCAAGAACAAGTCAATAAATTTGCTGAGGCAACATTGGACCATCAATGGATTCACACAGATCCGGAGCGTGCGGCACAAGAAAGCCCCTTTGGTACAGCCATTGCCCATGGTTATCTTACCCTATCTTTGGTTCCTTATTTGTGGGAGCAAATACTGGAAGTTCAAAATCTAAAAATGATGGTTAACTATGGTATTGAAGCCCTCCGTTTCAATCAACCGGTACCCGTAGGCACACAAGTTAAACTACATGCTACCTTAAAATCAGCCGTCAATTTACGCGGTATCAACAAGATAGAAGTCGATGTTAAACTAGAGATAAAAGATCATAAAAAACCTGCTTTTTCAGCAATTTTAGTCTTCTTATATCATTTTAATGATTAAAATGCTTCTAAACTATTCAATTTTATTGATCGTATGATCAACCATAAATAAAATCATGGCTTCTTATCTCATGACCCCTTTGGTTAATGATAGAAAGCGACATAATGATCTTCGATATACCCGTTACGTATATAAAATGGCATTCAGATGTCAATTGAAGAATTCGGTGGTCTCATAGATCGCAATGAATGTGAAAACAATCCTACTTCATCAGCGATGATAATTTTTGTAGCTACCAAATCGCAGGCGCAGGTTCTCAGGTTCCTAATAGTAAGTGATCTGCTCCTATTTTTTTTTCAATACATAAATATAGGTAATTTTAACCTGTTTTTTTTTCAAAATTAGGAAGTTTTTAAGTCTTCAATACGTTGTATTAATAGCTATCCAATGGGGCTCTTCTTATGATCACGACTCCAAATTCGTTTTAAATTGGCACTATAAACCAATAAAAATGCATTAACTTCCTTTCGAAAATAGAACTGAAGGTGATGAAGTTACCCCTCCAAAACATTTCAGTAATCCTTTTTGTCGCCTGTATTTTTTTTAACATTTTAAATGCTCAGGCTCAAAAAGTATACGCAGTAGATGCCGCTTATAAAGCTGATGTCAAAGTATTTGTCGTGAGTTCAGCCTATAAAGCAGACCTCTTGGTTTATAAGGTATCCTCCAACTATCAAGCTGGAGACAACGATGGTAAATGGTTTTTTACAGATTCAGATTATCAAGCAGACAAGAACATATTTTTTGTCGCCTCCGACTATCAAGCAGATCTCAAAATATATTTTGTCTCATCAGCTTATCAGGCGGGTTGGAAAAAGGTTTCTAAAAAATATTTATTGTATTAATTTCTAATGTTGAATCAAACCGAGACAAATAAAACGGACTCACGGTTCATCTAAAAACTATTTTAGCTCATGCATAAAAAGACCTCTTTAAGAGGTCTTTTTAGTATAACTATCGGATAAACTTATTTGATATCCTTTTTCACGATCACCTTAATCTCTTGTTTACCTCCAGATAATAAGGTGTCTATTTCAATTTCAATATTACCATCTTCACCCATCACTATCCCCCCTTCGGATTCAAACATCATAATATCAGATTCCTTCATATGCTCCATATGAAGACCACCGGGACCGTTCATCATTCTAAAATTTTGATTACTGTTTTGGACACCTAGCAAATAACCTAATAGAGCAAACACTATTGCAGTCATGGTTATTAAAAACCAATTTTTATTTAAAGATTTCATTATTTCTGACATTTTTTTTAAAAAAAAGTTAAATTAGTATATTCAAAAGTATCTTCACAAGTGAGAATCAAACTATTCTTTAACATGATTTAACATCAATTTTGACAAAAATATACCTCCCCATATTATAGCTCTATTTCAATAGATATGCATTATCACAAAAATACCTTTTTAACACGTCCTACTTGACCATCCTCGAGTCGGACCTTGATTCCGTGGGGGTGACTGGCTGATTTAGTCAAGACATCTTTCACAATGCCATGGGTCAAATGGCCGGTGCCCTGATCACTCTTGAGCATAATGTGCACTTCTAAGCCCTTTTGGATATCGCTTCGCTGGGTACCCCTCATCCTTTTAAATCTTGATATTTAACTCTTGCTTTAAATATTGCTTCAATGTATTCAGGTTTTGCTGCTGAGCATCATTGAGCAATAATTCCCTTTGATTGATCCACTCCAAATAAATCCGTTTGCATTTGTCAAACAAGGGATGCTGGGCATCATTTCTATAGCCAACCGCATTGCGAAGACATTCTTGGCATTCCAAAAACCCATAGGTAAAAAAAGCTTTTCTTGCCAATTTATAAAAATAATCAGCCTTGCCATTGAGGAGATCCTGCTCATTTTGACTCTTTTGGTCATAGTATTGTGAAAAATAGACCACAATCGGATCGGTCTTAATAGCCCTTGGGTTAAATAAATATTTGAAAACCAATCCTTCCAATGACGTACATCGGCTCAGAGCCACGTAAGCCTGACCATTGGTGAAGGCATCGTTGATATCTGCAATCACTTTGTCAAAAGTGAGACCCTGACTTTTGTGGACGGTAATAGCCCAGGCCAGTCGCACAGGTATCTGGGTAAATGCACCTATTTCTTCCGATACAATGGTCTTTCGTTCTGGATGCCATCGATACGAAATATTGGTCCAAGTAGTCCGGTAAACCGCAATGTATTCATGGGATTCGGTACTGATCACAATGTGATCCTCGTGCAATTCTAAAATGGTACCAATACTTCCATTGAAGAATTTTTTAGATGTATATTGATCCACTCCATCATCGGAAGGAACCGTCCCTGGGTCATTGATGACCGTCATAATTTGAGCCCCGATTTTTAAAGCTAAATTCTCCTGGGTACGCATAAAAGAGTCAGGAAAAATACCTTCCACCAAGCCCTCATACTTTCTTTCGTCAGTCTTTAAGGCCTTCAATTTATTTTCATTGACCTCATTTACCCTTTTATTGGTCGTAATTAACTGAATGTAGTTTTCCTCTACTTTGGGCTTAAAATTAGGGACATGACGACGGTTCAATAGGGCAATATCATCGGAAGTCATTTGATTGAATCGGACTTTATTGAGCAATTCAACAAACTGCTGATTTTTTTGTCGATATATTTTTTTTAATTCGAGCTGTGCTGGTTTGATGATTTTAAATACATTGGAACTGAAAAAATATAAGGTTTTATAATATTCTCCTAAGATGGACTGCTCCTCACGCTTCATCACGGGGGGCAACTGAAAAGGATCACCCAACATCAATACCTGAACCCCACCAAACGGTAGGTAGGGCTTATCTCTATATACCCTTAAAATGTATTCGATGGCATCCAGTACGTCACAGCGCACCATAGATATCTCATCGATAATCAATAATTCCAATTCACGAATTATTTGAGATTTTTCGCGATTGTATTTGAGCATTTCGAATATATTGACATGATCTTCACTCATTTTTCGAGTACTGAACCGCGTATCGTCTGGACGTAAGGGCTCAAAAGGAAGTTTGAAAAACGAATGTATGGTCACGCCTCCCGCATTGATGGCGGCTACGCCTGTGGGAGCTACCACCACCGTTTTTTTAGAAGAAATAGCGGTAACGTATTTCAGAAAGGTCGTCTTACCTGTTCCGGCCCTTCCTGTGAGGTAAATGGGGCGATCCGTTGACTGAACAAACTCTACGGCCGCATTAAATTCCCGATTGTCTGGATCGAGCGTAGCCAAAAACTCCGCCAAATTGTCCATGAGTTATTGCAACTGCTTAAATTCAATATGAAGTTGTTGACTGATCAGCCTCATGTCTTTGATTTCTTTTGGGGTAACCAGTAGGATGGATACACCTTTCTTTCCTGCCCGAGCCGTACGGCCACTACGATGGGTATAATATTCGACTTGATCAGGTAATTGATAATGAAACACATAAGCTAAATTATTTACATCTATGCCTCTTGCAGAAATATCTGTGGCAATCAATACCTTTAGTTTATCCCCCTTGAAGGCCCGCATGACTTTGTCCCGCTCAATCTGCTTTAGATCGCCGTGAATGCAACCTACTTTATGTTTTTTGGCCGTTAATTGTTCATAAAGCTGTTTAGTCACTCGTTTGGTCTTACAAAAGACAATGCCTCTTTCCCCTTTGTGTGACTTTAGGAAAAAAACCAACGCTTCAATTTTTTGAGCTTGTTCACAGATGGCATATTGATGTGCTATATCGGCATTGACCCGCTGATCTCTGTTGATCTCCACCTTTACTGCCGCAGGATCCATATAGCTATTGATGATCTGGGTGATCTCTTTAGGCATGGTCGCAGAAAACAACCAGATATTACTTCCACGCGAAGTTTGTTCCAAAATCAAGTCCAAATCCTTTTTAAACCCAACACTCAACATTTCATCTGCTTCGTCCAATACAACCATCTTTATTTGTCGCAAGTCCACTGCCTTTCTACGCTGCAAATCCAACAACCTCCCCGGTGTAGCCACCAATATATGGGTCTTACGCCTCAGGGCACTGATCTGAACTTCTATTTTTTCTCCTCCATAAACAGCTTCAACAAAAATCTTTTCCGTAAATTTTGTAAATTTAAAAATTTGTTTGGCAATTTGTTGTCCCAATTCTCGGGTAGGACATAAAATCAAAGCTTGAATTTTAGATTCGTTTGGATCTATGTTTTGTATGATAGGAATACTGTATGCCGCTGTTTTTCCTGTGCCTGTTTGCGCCAGACCTATAAAATCTATCGGTGATTTAATGAGTTTTGGAATAGACTGAACTTGAATTTCTGTGGGCTTAACGATGCCCAGTGCTTCTAAACCTTGAATGACTTGAGGAGTAACGCCTAATGATTTAAATGATGCCAAAATATCTGATTTATTGAGCGGCAAAGTTAGCTCCAATTTATTTGCTCTCATGAAATAATAGGAACGATCATCATATTGGCTTAGATTCAGCGTAACTTTACATATCTATGATCCGTATTGGAATATACAATGAACTGGTAGTTGATCGGATATTGACCCCAGGCGCCTTTTTGATAGACAGTGAAGGAAATGATGTCCTTCTCCCTAATAAATACATACCTGAAGGGACTAAAGTAGGTGATCAGCTCAAAGTATTTGTCTATAATGACTCTGAAGACCGTATTGTGGCTACGACCCTCAGACCTTTATTGCAGCTGCATGAATTCGGTTGCTTGAAGGTGAAAGATGTCAATAATACAGGGGCTTTTCTGGATTGGGGTCTGGAAAAAGACTTGCTTGTCCCATTTAGACAGCAGCATGGACGCCTGAATATTGGCCAATGGTGTTTAGTCTATTTATATATTGATACACTCACTCATCGATTGGCCGCAACGGCCAAAGTGGAGAAGCATTTTGAAAAAGAAAATATTGAACTTGAAGTGAACCAAGAAGTAGACCTGCTCATCGCCAATGATAGTGATCTAGGGGTCAATGTGGTGATCAATAATACCTATAGTGGTATGATTTTCAGCAACCAAATCTACCAAGATATCATGATGGGTGACCAGATCAGAGGATTCATTGAACAAATTCGACCTGATGGAAAAATTGATGTGACTTTGAGGAAAAAAGGAATGCAAAATCTTGAAGATGGTGCCCAAACTATTTTAAAGGAATTGAAAGCCTCTGAAGGTTTTATCGCCCTGACCGATAAAAGTAATCCTGAAGAAATTCAATCGGTGCTTCAAATGAGTAAAAAGAATTTTAAAAAATCTCTAGGTATCCTCTATCGAAACAAACAAGTCCTATTGAAGAAGGAAGGTGTTTTTCTGAATAAAAGTTACTCTTAATTCAAACCTAATTTAGCATTTGAAAATTCTGTTCTCTCCTTATTTGCACCGTATAGATTTCCCTATTGTGCTACCCATTAAGACCTCCCACCACAAAATAAAATATCCTGCCTATTTCGTAAATCACTTTGCCTTACTCTGTCTCTCCTCTACTATATTCTAAAGACATTCACTTGAGCATGGCTGCAAGGTTTCGATAAATCATCACACCTTTCAAAATCAAATAAGCGAGTTACTTGGGGAGATTACCCTAGTGCGATAAGAGGGAGAAATAAAATGGTATAAATCAGTTTCTTGAAGAAATATTTAATTTTTTTCAACTTAAGCAATGAGAATAATCTAGAGACTATTATATTCTAGAAGGTTTAATTTTTTTTAATTTTTTTAAATTGATTTAAATTTTATCAACTAAATAAATGAAAAATACAATTAATCAAGTGAAGTCAGTTTTACTTCTATCATCCATGTTATTAGCCTTTGACATGTTAATACCAAGTTTTCAACAGAAGCAAAAAGAACAAACTATTGAAACAGAAAAGCCTGAATATTTTTTACTTTGACCAGAAATCGAAAAAGCTTTTGGATATTCGCATGCTGTCAAGATTGGCAATGAAATTAAAATTTCTGGTGCTGTAAGTATGGATGATGAAGGAAATCCAACTGCTATTGGTGATCTTGAAGCGCAAATGAAAAATTGTTATGCCGATTTAGAAAAAATATTAAAAAACTACGACTGTACATTCGATGATGTGGTAGTAGAAAATATTTTTACAACCAACATGCCACTATTTCTTGAAAATTCAGCCTACAGAAATAAAATCTATACTAACCAATTTCCGACTGGTTCTTGGCTTGGGGTCAAAGAGTTGGCATTACCAGGTTTGATGATTGAAATTGAATTAGAGATTCATTAGAATTAAAAAAAATATGTCATTTTAGATCAAATTAAAACTCCTGGATGCATGATGATTCCATGAGTTTTTTTCGTGAAAATTGAAGAAAAATAGACTCAAAATCTCAAGAACTCCTTTTGCTGCGGTCGCACATCTTGATTAAAATCATATACTACAGAGAGGTAGCGTTACCAGCTTTAGGTAAATTAATGCCATTGCTCAATGTCATTGGAAGAATAGAAATAATATAAAATTTGACTGGTAAAAAGCATCAACGCCCCAAACTGATGTATCGCCCCCAACCCAATCGGCACCGCATACAGCAAAGTGAATATGCCCAAAAGTACCTGAACGGATACCATAGCTACCATAAAGTGGATACTTCTCCATTGACCCTTGTTTTGTTTTCGGTAACGTGAGGCGATAAACTGATATACCACCAGGACCAAAACTATAACTCCGAGATAACGATGAATCAACTGAACCGAAGCCAAATTTTCAAAAAAACTGACGATGCCGTCTGTTTCAAAAGCATAAAAAACAGATTCAGCAATCCATTCAGTTCCCATCTTGGGAAACGAGTTGTAGACCAAGCCTGCCTTTAATCCTGAAACAAAAGCTCCATAAATAATTTGAAGAACCGTAAATAGTATCAATATCTGGACACCAATCAATGTAGTAGTCCTCTTTGATAATTTCTGTGAATAGACTTCACCCAATACAATCCAAAGTAAATAAGCATAAAGCACAAAGGCGATGGTGAGGTGTGCAGCCAATCGGTAGTGACTGACATTGGGATCATTTACCAACCCGCTCTTGACCATATACCATCCCATACCTGCCTGCAGTGCGCCCAACAGACAAGCAATTAAAAGCTTCTGAACCAATCCTTTAGACAGTCTTTTTTTGATCAGAAAATAAGCAAATGGTATGATGAAAACCAAGCCGATAAATCTCCCAATCATGCGATGAATGTACTCCCACCAAAATATGGATTTAAATTCACTTAGCGTGAAATCATAGTTTTTTAATTTAAACTCTGGCGTTTGCTGATAGCGCTGGAAAGTTTCCATCCAATCTGCAGTAGTCAAAGGGGGAATAGTCTCCATGAAAAGGCTCCACTGAACCATGGACAATCCAGAATGAGTCAAACGAGTCAAACCACCTACAATTACCATAATAGCTACCAATAAGCACCCAGAAAATAGCCAAAAAATAACACCTTTGTCCCCTACTGACTTCATAAGTACAAAAGTACGACCAGCCCGCTTAGACTCCAACGTATCAAATGAGAAAGTCAATAATATACAAAGGATTCAGTCTTACATCCAAGGAGTATGCATAACTACACCCGTTCCATTTTCAGAGGAAAGTATCACCTCCCCGTTGTGAAAGCGAGGACCAGAAGCAATGTCGTTGCGGATGAGCAAGGGACCATCCATATCCACAAAATCTAGCATCGGCAACAATTGACTGATCGCTGAAATACCCACAGATGACTCGGTCATACAACCCACCATAACCATCAAGCCCATTGATTGTGCTTGAGCAATCATTTTCCGTGCCATTGCCAAGCCTCCACATTTCATTAATTTTATGTTTACCCCATGAAAGTAGCCTTTACAACGTGTCACATCGGTCATTTCAATACAACTTTCATCGGCCATGATCGGCAAGGTGCTGTGTTTATAAACTTCGGCCATCCCCTCCCAATCTCCCGCCGCGAGAGGTTGCTCAATAAATTCTACGCCCAGCTCCCTAAACGAATTGGTATATTCAATGGTTTGGGCAGCCGTCCAGGCACAATTGGCATCTATCCGGAAAACAGCATCCGTTGTTTTTCGAAGTGCTTTTACGATGCTCAAATCATCATCGGTTCCTAATTTTATTTTGTAAACAGGCCAAGGAAAGGCCTTAATTTTTGATTTCATTTTGGAAAGCTCATCTATCCCAATCGTATAATTAGTCAAAGGCATACGCGAGGTATCTAAACCCCAATATTGATAGATCGAAACCCCATTGAGTTTACCATACAAGTCATGCGCCGCAACATCCAATGCACACAAGGCAAAATTATTTCCTTGGAAAAAAGGTTTTAAGCCTTCAATAAATAACTCTAAAGACTCAAATGGGGTTTTTTCAATGTGGTGTCTATTCTTCTCCAAAACTTCAATGATGGATGCTACGGGTCTTTGGTAATATTTACTCGCTGTCGCTTCCCCAAAACCCATCTTACCCTGATGCTCAAGGCCTACAATCAATGTTTGCTGCACATCGCGCTTATCATGGGCTATTTTGAAGGTGTCTTGAAGATGAAGATCAAAAGCTTTATAAAATAATTTCATTTGGTCAGTTTTTTTTAGAAAAGGATTAATAACAGACCACATCTTATCTATCCTTTAAGCAAAGATAATATATATCAATACTGTAACTAAAATCAGCATTGAATGCTTATGATAATTAATCCAATACATCATAAAATAAATACCCAGCAAAAATAATCTCTATAATATACCCTTTTAATTGTATCAAATTTCTCAGGGAAACCTTCCAAACTATTTTAGACTTTCTTTCCAGGTAAGCAGTCACCTTTATAAAAACAAGTATTCAGACTTGCTTTTGGAGCCAGAGTATTGTCTCCGTTAACTCGGGTAAAAACCATTATAATCCCGTTTGATATTAATGGAAAGAATGGCTATATGCCGTCAAATCTTCCTTTACCATCCGGCGAAATGACTGGGTGGATATAAGGCCAATATTTAAGTCTGGTGTGCTGGGTAAAAATAGGTGATTGGCTCCTTTTCGATATATTTCAATGATTCTTAATTCCTATTTTTTTTATGATATGAAGATTGATTTCGCCTGCAACTCTGTAAACTGATTCCTTGTTTTTTGACAAGAAAAAAGAACAACCGTGACTATTGAAATCTAAAGATAACTATTTCTCAAAGCTTTCATTCTGCCTATCATTTATCCAAATATTAAAGCCAGACCTTATTATTTATCAAAAGAACGACAATGGGAAGTCAAACTTTAGGCTCGATGGTGAATTCTGGAAGTCTTACTCTTTCGCCTCCATTCATCGCAGATTCATGAGCGCATATCCCTACACATGTCCAATTAGCACTTTTTACAGCATTAGGCCAAGGTTCACGATCTTCTGCCAATGCCGTGACAAACTCATGAACCATGTGGGGGTGTGATCCGCCATGTCCTCCCCCTTGCAGAAAAGAAAGATGCTTTTCATCTTGAATAGTTTTAGTAAAACGTCTGATTTCTGGAGGTAATAAATGTGCGAAATCCGGAATATTGATTCGTGAGGGAATTTCATTTTCAGGTTTTTTAGCTGTATGAATGACATGTTCATCGCCCTCAACTAAGCCCCATTCGAATGATTGTTTTGAACCATAAACATCAAAAGATTCTCTATACTGCCGTGCCGTATCATATAAAAACCGCCATACTTGAGCTGAAAGTTCCATCTCTTTGATTTTGATATGACAAGATTCAACCGCAAAAGGATTACCAGAGAGCTGCCTGATTTCTTCATTCACGCTACCCGAACCGAAGCATGAGACGTACTCGGCACAACCATTTACCAAACCCAATACTGGAGAAACCACATGGGTAGCATAGTGCATGGGTATCATTTTTTTCCAATAATCCGGCCAACCTTCCATATCTTGAGGATGCGAGGCCTTCATAAACTGAATATGTCCAAGATCACCACACTCGTACATTTCCTTGATGAAAAGAAACTCCCTACTATAGACCACTGTTTCAGCCATCATGTATTTGAGCCCTGTGGCTTTAACCAATGCGACGATTTCTTCACATTCAGCGATCTTAGTGGCCATGGGAACCGTACAAATAACATGCTTGCCAGATTTCAATGCTTCAATAGACATCCAGCCATGGTCACCAATGGGTGAATTGATGTGAACAAAATCTACCAAGGGGTCCTTCAAAACCTCTTGATAATCATCGTACCGGTTTTTAATATTGAAATGATCCCCAATAACCTTGAGTTCAGACTTATCTCTACGGCAGATACCATGGAGATCGACCGCTGGATGCTGCTGATATATGGGAATAAATTCTACCCCAAAACCAAGACCAACCAGGACTACCCTACTATGCTTTCCCATACTCAGACATCATTAGAAGTTGTATCTTATAATTATCCAACATAAATAGAAGTAAAAGAATACAGAGTCCTTTACATTTTAGAAATTAAAATTACTAAATTATTAAATATTTCTAGAATGGAGCTCCGTTTTAAAAAAAATAGCTGTCCGCGAAGTTTTGAATAAGATAACGGAGCCCAAAGATTCATTTGGTGATTAATAACCAGAAAAAAATCTAAAGATCCCAGAATTCTTGTAGTCAAACATAATGCTCCAATAATCAACCATATTAAAAAAAAATTTTTACAGATATAATAAAATTACTGTCCTAAATACATATAATAATTAATTAGCTATCAAAAAATTATAATGAATAGCAAGACGCATTAATTTAAAATCGATAATTGAGAAAATATAAATACCCATATTAATCACCTTCCATACTCGCCAAAAATGCAATAACATCTCGAAGCTCTCTTTTAGTCAGAATCTGTCCCATCGGAGGCATACTTGAAGGCGCATTAGTACGCGTTTGTATTCTTTCCAAAGGAATATCCATAGGTTCGGCTTCCGTTGTTTTTAAGATGAGCTCTTCATCATTTTCTTCCATTAAAATACCGGCCACTACTTGACCCCCTTTCAGGGTAAGGGTTACAACACCGTAACCTGGAGCCAGTCGCTTACTTGGCTCAATCAACGCTTCTAGCAATTGTTTACGCGTCAAAAGACTTCCAATTACACGTAAATTTGGTCCTACACCCACAGAACCTTTTTCCACGCCATGGCATCTCACACATTGCCCAGCACTGCCCTCGTAGAAATAATTTCGCCCGTTTTCTATACTTCCACCATACATGACCTCATCAAAATCCGAAGACTTATCCGTTACTAAAGCGGCCAATTGAAGGCCTAGATATTCACTATGCGTTCGTGCAATGGCTTCACTCAAATCAAGGTGTAGTTTGGGATCTAAATTATTATTACCCATCCTTACTATTAATTTCTCGATCAGCCCTTGCGTAAGTAGCGTATCCATCTGGCCTAATACCTTCAATAATTTTTGCTTTTCTAAAACGGAACCCTCGCTGAGAACGGCACTCATGGTATCATCAAATTTCTCCTTATCGAGGGACACTTCAGTCAAAAGTCCAATGGCCTCCGTACGCACTAAAGATGATTTATCCCTCATTCCTAGCATCACCATTTGATCAAGATGCTCATAATCTAATTGACCAAGGGCCAATAGGGCCGTAGCGCGGACCTGTGCACCCTCGTTATTTTCTAATAACTCAACGATTTTCTGTAATGCCGCCCGCTCACCAACTTCAGCAAACATATCTACCAAAGCTACCTTCACCTGCATCTCATTTTCGATATCTAAGCGTGCTATCATTGGCTTCAAATGGCGTTTTAGTAATTCTGTGTCTCTCTTTTGAGGGCCTCTGAAGCGTCCATCGACCCGGTCCAATAAAGAAGGCTCAGCCCAATGGCTCAAGGCATTAATCGCTTCCACTTTCAGTGCCACGGGAATTTCATCACTTTGAGCAAATTGAACCAGCAATGCCAGCGTTTCTGGACTTCCTAGTCTTGAAGCAGCATTGATCACCCTTCTTCCCAATGCTTCGGATTGTAATTGAGTATTTTTAAGTAATGAAGCCAAATCAGGTAATGCTTCTTCCACCGACCAATCGTCATTGATGGCCCTGGCAGCTTCCAATGCGATGTATTCATCCTCATCTGTCAAGAAATATTTTAAACTTGGATGTGACCATCTTCGCATAACCAATACGGCTGCCAATCTCAAAGATTTATTTGGACTGTCCACTAGATTAAGAATAGGTTGCTCTACTCCTATTCTACTCAATGCCAATACAGCCGCATGTCTTAAATATACATCCTGATCTTTATTTTCAACGAGCATTTGAAGCAAACCACTCACGGCCACTTGGTCTTTTATTCTGCCTAAAGCTTGGGCGGCATAAAACTGAACACGGGGATGTACATTTCCCAATAAAGCGATGAATTGAGGTCCGGCAGCAGCGTATTTGACATCTCCCAATACCTTAGCCGCCTGTGCCATAATTTCAGCATCCTCATCGGATAAATATCTCATCAATATTGGACCGAGGTCACTGCCCTGTGCCATCATTTGCCCAATGCCCCATATGCCATGAATCCGCATCAATTGATGCTCTTGCTGAGCAATGGCTTTTGCTAAATTTTCAGAATCCCCTTTGTCAACCAATGCAAATTGTGCTTTTTGACGAATCCGCATATCCGCATAATTCAATAATTCAAAGAGCTTGGAGGCATCGGCCTTTTGATAATCCATTTCCATCAGTGATTCGGTCTCAAGACGCTCAGCTTGAAGATCATTTTCGTCTTCTGTCACATCCAATCGCCACACGCGGCCGTAATTTTTGGTTCCCCAGCCATTGATCCAATCCGCAAAATATAAGGCCCCATCAGGGCCAAAACGAATACCCGTGGGGAGTAAACCACCCATAACTTTGATTTCACTTCCGAGCTCAAATGAAAACCCTTTGCGTTTCAACGTAAAGCCCCAAATATGAGATCTAGAGGGATTGCCCACAAATTCACTAACAAAAAAATGATTTTTCCACTTTTTCCCTAAACCAGTGCCTGGATTGTAAGTAAAACCCGTTGGACCATTGTGATAGTTCGTTATCGGCGGAAGCATATAGGCGGCTTGGCCCTCCCATCGAGGTTTGAACATAACTTCGTCCATCCAAACATTATAACCATTGTTTTTAGGATCCGTGTATTTACCATATTGCCAGTTGGACCTCCAACCGGCGTCTGAACCTTCTACGATATGGACCAGTCTTTCACTTTCACCTTCATGATCGCCATCATTATCTTGGCCGATGATATTTCCATATTCATCAAAGGCAAATTCATGAGTATTTCGCAACCCTGAAGCAAACACTTCAAAATCCGATCCGTCAGGATTGGATCTTACCAAAACACCTTGATTGGGATAGAAATGATTTTTTCCTGCTTTATCCGTAAGATTGGCTCCAATATCACCTATCCCCCAATAAATTTTCCCGTCGGGCCCTTCTATGGCACCCGACATTCCATGCCCACTGAAGCCAATGTGAACCGAAAAACCTGTATTGATGGATTCTTTCGATTCATAATAACCATCCAGGTCTTCGTCTTTCAATCGCCACATGTCTGGACCAATACCCACAAACATATCTTGGTCTCGCACCAACAAAGCACCTGCTACATCGGTGATTTCATTATGGAAGTCATTCAATACACGCGTAGATACCTCGGCCATACCATCCCCATCAAGATCCTGCAATTTCCAAACTTCGTCTCTTTCTACCGCTAAATCTCTCCAATCATGAACTCCATCTGAATTGAGATCCTTTAACCAACTGTTTTCCTCACTTTTTTCGGTAGCAAATATGTCTTTTAATAAATTTTGACGTTCCTCAACCGATTTTAAGGCAATCGATCTGGTCATCCAATCTTCATGTCCTCTGATATCAAATTCCGAGTTTTTCTGTCGATTAGTTCTTGTCAGAAATACATTACCCAAATCGTCTATAGACATAGCGATGGGATCAGGTGCCAAAGAATCAGTAGCCCAAAGGTTTATACGCAAGCCTTCTGCCAATTGAATGGGCGTGGTTTCAATTACCTCAATTGCTTTTAAAAAACTACTTGCAGGCGCCTCCCGAACGACTAATAAAGGCTCGTTCACCTGATTAATTTGATCTGTCTCACAGGCAACTAAAAAAAACAAAAAACAAATCTTTATTCTATTTGAAAAAGTACGCATAAGTATTGTTAATTGAGGTAAGTCTAAAATCACTTGTTAAAACAATTTGGCCTAGTGATTAATATAAAAAGTGAATGAAAAATTACAATTAAATCAAGGAAGATCTAAGACCCGAATAAAGTCTTACAACCAAACGAAATTAATGCGTATCCGCATATTATTCTAGATATATTAAAAAAAACTCATTTAGGATGATATATTCTTTCCGCCTGATTACGAACTAAATCAATGTCTAGGGTCATCTGCTTTCGCTCTTGATTCACAAACATATCCATTTGATCTGCATAATGGGGACTTTCAGGCCGGTTTGAGGCCCCATAGCTATTGACCGTTTCAATAATGGGAAGTCCTTTAATTGGATAGCGCACCAACATAATATAGGAATCTCCCGCCACTCCTTTTACTTTCCCTTCCTTATATGGCCTACTATACATAGCTGCCAAGACGTCTCCTAATCCTCGTATAGGTAAAGTCTTATCTCCTCTAAATAAAAACTGATACTCACCCAAGGTGACTTCAATTTTTCCAAAATTATTCAGTAATTTTTCATGAGCATAATGAAGAGATTCTATCATTTGCACCGCTTTCACCTCATCCACATCAATCCACTTTTTCTTGGTCATGAGATGAAAATAAAATTCATTGAAATGCGCTGCTCCTATTTCATTTAATTCACCACGGCGATTCCATTTTTGTAAGATACGAACAGTTGGAGCAGCCTTTCCAGCCAGTGATGGGTCCATACGGAATACTGCATTTACATTGATATTATAATAGAGGGAATCAGGCAGTGTCGCATCGTATTTAATGGATAAAAAATTTTCCCATGTAATGGTATCATATTCCTCCATGAGTTGCATAAAGCGAATACTTCTGTTATTCTCATGTAATTGATAGCCCATGGTAGAATCAAAATCATCAAAACTCAAATTGTCATGTGAAGCACTAGCACTATAGGCTGAGTTATTAGTATTGAATAAATAACCCGATAAGGGATTGGTCAACTGAGGCAAGTCTTCAAATTTATGATAGTCATCGGTGAGGGTTCTAAACGTGTTTCCAGGCAAGGTCTTTTTCCAATCAAATTTTGAATCCCGAAAAGGAATCTTGCCATTGCTTACATAAAAGATATTGTCGTATCTATCCGCATAAATGATATTGAAACTTGGAATAGCTACCATTTCTAAAACTTGTTTAAATTCATTTAAGTTTTGTGCTTTATTCATATTGTACCACTGCTCGATCGCTCTTATTTCATCAAAAACTGACATTTTAAAGGCGAAATAACCCTTATCATTTTTGATGACTGGACCATATTTTGAATAATAAGCCACTTTCTTTACCCTAATTTTTAAACCCATAAAAAAGCTGATGCGAAGCGCTATCTTCCGCTTTTCTAAGTTATGCCAAGTTGAATCCATCCGATATCTACGTTCATCTTGAGGATCTATTTCCAGTTCAAATATGTCAATTTTATCGGGGTGATTTACCGTATGCGCCCAACCCAAATATTCATTGGTTCCATGAAATATGACCGGCCCCCCAGGAAAGAGACCCCCCATTGCATTCCAGCCTTCCTCGCTCACCAAGTGGGCTTCATACCATGCGGCCGGGCCCTCTAATGGCTGATGGGCATTTACTGCTAACATGACATGATCGCTTCCTGTTTTCTTTCGATTGAATGCAAAAGCATTGGAACCAATACCAATCAGCGCACCATGATCAATATCGCCCTTAATCAATCCCCCAATGACCCCATCTGCACCATCCATAACTGCCAACTGAAGGACATAAGCTTGAAACACATCTTGAACTGTGATGGGAAAAGATTTTTTAACAAAAACTTCTTGAGGATGATGTTGAGCATACGCATTAAGGCCCGCCAGATAGCCCTTAACAATAGTTAGAAAATCTGGAGAAACTTCATCCAGATGTTGCGCGACTATTTCTTTGGTTCTAAGTAAGCCCGCCACATAATCGGCAATGGCACCATCCTTCCCCAAATGTGAACCCAACATACCTTTGGCAGCCAATAAAGTGGTTTGGATAGTACCAAAATCATCTTCAGCATGTGCCCAGGCCAATCCATAGGATACCTGTGCGTCGGTAGGTGCATAAATGTGTGGTACCCCCCACTGATCTCGAATGATCTCAATTTGATCAGGATGCCACTGTGCTGAAATTTCTAGGGAAATAAATAATAATAACAGTAATGAAAGGAAATTTCTAATCATTAATATGGATTAATATTTTTTTCTAAGCGTTCCACTTTTTATCTTTTATTTGCTACAATAATCTTATGTTGAATCTGATAAACTATTCAACTTGGTTAGAAAACACATTGAAAGCCTATATGAATATTTGATTAAAACTTCCTTTCCGTATTATGCCTCGTTTATTTCTAAGCTTAGAATGAATATCAAAGGTTCAATTAGCTTCAACGGTCGTTTGACCCGGATCATCTACTTTAATAGATCCCGCAAAAGCACAAGTTGTTTTACTCGTTTCCAGCATAGCTGGCTGTCCCCCTATTTTAGTTTTTTCGGCTACAGGGCTCCAAGGTGAAACGGGAAGAGGGGTACATGTAGAAGGGACAAATACAGGAACCGGGCCAGCCATTTTCCAATTCAAAGGATTTGCAGGAGACAAGCACAATCCAAATGAAGGAACATTTAACGCCGGAATAAAATCCATCTTATTAGCAATAGGTTTAAACATTGCTGTTATAGTACTATTTAAAGGTAGCACCATCATGTCAACCGGCTTATTTCCGAAGGAGCACTTTAACTTAGCGCCGAAAGCAACACATTTGGGCATAAAACATCCGATTTTATCTAAACAAAAAAGTTATTAAACAAATCTAATAAACAAGTTCAATATAAAATAATATGATCCTTAGATTATTATAACGGTTGTTGTTAACACAAAAAATATTTTGATTTATATTAATTTATTCTCACTTATGTAAACGCTTAACGTAGCTTATCAAAGCCATAAATAATTAAAACGTTTTTGATTTTAACCTTTTATTAAAAATCAATAAGGATGAGACACTGAAGATTTTTTTACTACTTGAAAAATAGATTGTGATCCCCTAAGAAATTTCAGTAATAAACTTTGGATTGAATAAGTAATAACTCCGTGTTTTAATGAAAATCACAACTAATTTGATAAAAATAATGTTTAAGAAATAACTACGTTTAAATATTAAAATTTTAATTAGATGAGGGACAAAACTTGAAACAAAAAAAGAAATTAGCCATAGCAGGTGCCTCTGGATTTATTGGTAGGTGGTTCATTAAAAGCTACAAAGATGACTATCATATTATTGCCCTTTCACGAAAAAAAATAGCCCCTTCAAGTTCGGATATCGAATGGAGAACAGTAGATCTATTTTCAATTTCCAGTACTATCAAAGCGCTTGAAGATGTAGATTATGCGCTTTATTTAGTTCATTCTATGCAGCCCTCTACGCGGTTAAATCAGAGTAATTTTGAAGATACAGATCTGTTGCTTGCTGATAATTTCTCTAGAGCAGCTGAAGCCTGTTCGCTCTCTCATATTGTCTATGTAGGTGGTATCCTCCCAAAAGACAATTTAAATATTTCAAAGCATTTACAATCAAGATATGAAGTAGAACGCGTTCTTGGGTCTCGGCAAACTCCAATTACTACCATTCGAGCCGGTATTATCATTGGACCCGGAGGATCATCTTTCAATATTATTAAAAAATTAGTAAAAAACTTACCTGTCTTGGCTTGTCCAAGCTGGACAAGGTCCAACAATCAACCCATAGACCTAAGGGTAGCCCTAGACTGCATTAATCATACGCTTGGTAATTCAAGTTTATATGGCCATCCAATCGAAATAGGAGGCACCCAAATCATTCAGTACATGGATCTGTTAAAATTAACAGCTCAAGAAATGAACAAAAAAAGATGGATCTTTTCCGTACCTTTTTTTTCATTGGGTATGTCCAAGTTATGGGTAGGCTTGTTTAGTGGGTCTAGCCCTAATTTTGTGTCTCCATTGATAGAAAGTCTGAGACATGACATGACGTTGAAAGATCAATATTTTCTATCCATTTTTCCAGAGTTTACTCTAACTGAAACCATCAAAAGAGCGCTTGATGAATCAGTGATTATCCCAAAAATACCAGCGGGTATGGCCCCCATTAAAGATAAAAACACGGTAAGAAGTGTTCAAAGGATTGCTAATCCAGGCAAAAAAACCACCCTTTGGGTAGCCAAGCAATATCCTATCTGGTTAAGTGATATGTTTGGGAAAATCATTGATTCGAAAAAAGATGAAAAAATATTGAAATTTACTTTTTTAGGCATTCCATTATTGCAATTGGAATTTATCGAAAACAGAAGTGATAAAAATCGACAGCTTTTTTATATAACCGGTGGTTTGTTATCCAAAAGAAGCAATACCGGTTGGTTAGAATTTAGATCTATTTTAGGGGGTGAATACATCATTACAGCCATTCATGAGTTTGTTCCACGATTACCTTGGATCATCTACAAATATACACAGGCAAAAGCCCATTTGTATGTGATGAAACAATTTGAAAAGTACCTCTCTTCATTTCAACTTCGTATAGATAAATAAGTTAATTTTCTTTGTAATATCTTACGACTTAATTCAAGATAAAATCAATAAATGAAAATGAAACAGAGCCAAAATTTCAAAAATCATACCATTTTCCTCAAAGGATTTCATGGCCTCCTTTCTGGAGGGATATTAGGACTGGCTGGAGGCGGTTTAAGCTATTTACTTCAAGGAAATGATGAAGCCATTTATCCAGCTTCGCTTTTCATAATGATTTCTCTTTTATTAACTGTGATCATGTGGTATCTTAGAATATTTCCTTTGAAAGCCCAGGACCGAGCCATTAGAGCTGAAGAAAACCTAAGGCATTATGTACTTGCAGGAAAGTTATTGCCGCCTGATCTCAAAATTTCTCAAATTGTAGCCCTTCGCTTTGCCCCTGATGACGAGTTTTTACCACTCATTTCGCGAACGCTAGATAAAAATCTCACTCAAAAAGAGATTAAAAAGGAGATTAAAAATTGGAAGCCCGATTACTATAGGGTTTAAAAAAACCTGCTTCATACAGTCATATAGCTTCATTAGTCTTTTTTTCTACTACGAACATTGCAAAAATGGCAGCTATAAGCAGTGAGACTCCTCCCATCATCAAGGCAAATATGGCCTGTGAATCAAATAGATTTTTTACGATAGGTCCTCCAATAATCCCACTGATTATTTGAGGAATCACAATGAAGAAATTAAATATCCCCATATAAATTCCCATTTTGGTCAAGGGTATCGTTCCGGCCAGCAAAGCATAAGGCATAGATAAAATACTCGCCCAGGCCATTCCGACGAAAGACATGGAGAAAATCAACATGATTGGATCTTGGACAAAATAGACTGATAATAATCCGAGTCCACCAGCCGTCAAAGCCACACTGTGTGCCTGTTTTTTCCCAATCTTTTTGGCTATTATGGGCAGCAACAATGCAAAACTAGCAGAAATCGCATTGTATACCCCAAAAATTATCCCAACCCAATTACCTGCCTCGTTGAAAAGTGACGAACTAGTATCCTCAATATCAGTGCCATAAATATGTTGAGCAATTGCAGGTGTTGAATAGACCCACATACAAAATAAGCCAAACCAACTAAAAAACTGGACCCATCCGAGCTGTTTCATCGTTTCAGGCATTTGTTTGAAACTGGTAAAGATATTCATCAAACCCCCTTTGATTTCTACGACTTCTTGAGAGTTAAAAGACTTTAATTCAGCGGGACTATATTCTTTGGTCTTGATAACAGTCCAGAGGATAGCACCCACCAAAACCACTGCTCCAGAATAAAAACTATAAATAACATTGTCAGGTACCTCACCGGGCAACGCTGATTGTGAGACGCCAAAAAAGTTAACCAAGATGTAAGGCAACCAAGAGCCTACCACCGCACCAATACCTATCAACGTGGCTTGAACAGAAAAACCCGTCGTATTTTGTTCTTCCGGAAGCATATCTCCTACCAATGCCCGAAAAGGCTCCATGGCAATATTAAAAGAGGCATCCATAATCATCAACATGCCCGCCCCTATCATGATCGGTGGAAGGGCAACGGCCAAAACGCCCGCGTTAGGCATGATGCACAAGGCAATTGAAGCCAGTATTGCTCCTGTCAAAAAAAAAGGCTTCCGGCGCCCAAAGCGCGTCCAAGTTTGATCACTGTAATGACCTATTATGGGCTGTACGATGAAACCTGTAATTGGCGCCGCAAGCCAAAACCAAGATAAACTTTCAATGTCAGCACCAAAGTTCTGTAAAATCCTACTTGCATTCGCATTTTGCAGTGCAAATCCAAATTGAATACCCATGAATCCCATGCTCATATTCCATATTTGCGCGGGAGACAATTTTGGTTTCTTCATATGACCACAATATTAATTAGTTTTTTTTTAATTTTTTTCCCGGTTGCAAAGATTTAGGCATTAAGTGTATCCACTCCTTTGTCGCAATAAACTTTGGGTACTCCTTTTAAATGAAAGAAAACCGTCAGTTTTTAAAATTTAGCAAAATGCCTGCTTTAATATTCCTCAAATTATATAATTATTTACAAAGACCCCTTATTATTTAATTCAATAGAATCGATGAAATTTTTAGAATTTATCAAGTAAATTTGCCAATTATTAATCAATTTAAAATCTAAAGCTTATGCAATTCAAACCTGGCGTCTTAACTGGAACAGAAGTAACCGAACTTCTTAATCACGCAAACGACAATAAATTTGCCTTACCTGCTGTAAATGTGACCGGTTCTAATACCATCAATGCAGTGCTTGAAACAGCCAAAGCAGTCCAATCTCCAGTAATGATTCAATTTTCAAATGGGGGCGCACAGTTTCATGCCGGGAAGGGTTTAGCCAATAAAGAAGAAGCTTCAGCTATTGCAGGTGCCATCGCAGGTGCGCATCACGTCCACCATATGGCTGAAAAATATGGAGTTTCGGTCGTACTGCATACCGATCATGCCGCGAAAAAATTACTACCCTGGATTGATGGATTACTTGACGCCAGTGAATTACATTTTGAAAAAACGGGTGCCCCTCTTTACAGCTCGCACATGCTGGACCTTTCTGAAGAATCGCTCGAGGAGAATATGGAAATTTCCACGAAATATTTTACCCGAATGTCTAAAATGGACATGACTTTGGAAATAGAATTGGGCGTAACAGGTGGTGAGGAAGATGGCGTAGACAATACCGATATTGATAACTCTAAACTTTATACTCAACCTGAGGAGGTAGCTTACTCTTATGAGAAATTAAAAGCCATTAGTAACCATTTTACAGTTGCCGCTGCCTTTGGTAACGTTCATGGCGTTTACAAGCCCGGCAATGTCAAGCTTACCCCAACCATTCTTAAAAATTCTCAAGAATTCATTCAAGAAAAGTTTGGTACTGGAGCCAATCCTGTAAACTTCGTGTTTCATGGCGGATCTGGATCCACTACTGAAGAAATAAGGGAGGCAATCTCTTACGGAGCCATCAAAATGAACATTGACACCGACATGCAATGGGCCTATTGGGAAGGTGTGAAAAATTACTATAGAGAATTTGAAGGGTTCCTTCAAGGTCAAATAGGAAATTCTATCAGTGCTGATGAACCTAATAAAAAATATTATGATCCCAGAAAATGGCTCAGAGAAGGTGAAAAAACATTTGTGAAAAGGCTCAGCGAAGCTTTTGAAGATTTGAACTGTATTAAAAAGAATGTATGAATAGAATGAGCTAAGGTTTCAGATTTATACTGATCTCTGCGGGCCCCAATATTAAAAGGTACTAAGCGTGATGTTTAGTGCCTTTTTTATTTACCAATTTTGATGTTCNAAAATAAATTATTTGGATAATTTAAAACATTAATCAACATCAATTTTTGTAATCTTTATAGTTTTGCAATCTTTAAAAATCATTTATTCATTAGACGACGTTTCATATTATGAAAAACACAAACCAAGTATCGATCATTGGCGCAGGCACCATGGGTAATGGGATTGCACACGTTTTTGCTCAATATGGCTTTAACGTAGCGCTTATTGATATTAATGAGAAGCGTCTGAAAAATGGGCTTAAAAACATTGAAAAAAATATTGATAGGCAAATACTTAAAGACCAACTTAAAGATTCAGAAAAAGGCTCAATCCTATCAAGAATAGTCCCTTTCAACAACCTAAAGGATGGAGTAATCTCTACCGATTTAGTGATTGAAGCCGCTACCGAAAGTTATGAAGTCAAAAAAAATATTTTTCAAGAAATAGATAAATATACACCGAAAAATGCCATATTAGCTACCAACACTTCCTCTATATCCATTACTAAAATAGCAGCAGTCACCCAAAGGCCGGCACAGGTTATTGGAATGCATTTTATGAATCCTGTTCCCATCATGAAATTAGTTGAAGTCATCAAAGGCTACGCTACCTCGCAAGCAACCGTTTCGACGATTAAAAAAACGGTTATTGATCTAGAAAAAATAGCAGTCGAAGTCAAGGATTATCCTGGATTTACAGCCAATCGCATACTGTTACCAATGATCAATGAAGCCATATTTACCCTTTTTGAAGGGGTAGCTGGAGTTTCCGAAATAGACTCTGTGATGAAATTAGGTATGGCACATCCTATGGGGCCTTTACAACTGGCTGATTTTATCGGGCTTGATGTCTGTCTCTCTGTTATGAGAGTACTTCAGGAAGGAATTGGTGATGATAAGTACCGTCCATGCCCACTTTTGGTAAATATGGTTGCAGCGGGTCATTTAGGTAAAAAAACAGGTGAAGGCTTTTATAGATATGAGCACCATTCAAAAGATTTTACGGTCAGTAAACAATTTAATTAAAAAGGAAAAAAAAGAAACCAAGCGTAGAAATTATGCGTTATGACGGTAAGTGAAACAATTCAAAATAAAATAATTATTAATGAAAAAAATGAAAATTCTTTGGCTGTCTACTTTATTTATGATTTCCTGCGGAGGAGGCAATGAGAAAAAAACAGCTTCAGCCACCGAAACAGCTGAGAAGATTATTAGTGCCAAAATTCCAAAAACTGTCAAAATTAGCATTGAAGGGGATGACATGATGCGTTACAACATTGACAAAATAGAAGTAAATGCCGGGCAAACGGTTGAACTCACCTTAACCCATACAGGGCAAATGTCAGCCCTTACCATGGGTCATAATTGGATATTACTCTCCTTGGGTACGGATAAAGCTGCCTTTGGAATGGCGGCAATGAGTGCCAAAGAACAAGGTTATGTGCCTCAGGATATGAAGGGAAATGTTATTGCTGCTACCAAGGTGGTCGGAGGTGGCGAAAGTACTGCCATTACATTTGATGCCCCCGCACCAGGCTATTATGAGTTTATTTGTTCTTTTCCAGGTCATTATGGTCTGATGAATGGCAGTTTCGTAGTGCTTCCTTAAATGATTTCTTGATCTTTTCTTTACTTATCTTTAAGTCATGAAAAGATCAATATCATTGTGCCTATGTGCCTTAAGTTTCTTATCGGCTTGCCAAGATACCTATCCAACTACAGATATGCAGATCCAAAAGAATACCCCCCCTATTGCAGATAGAAAAGATTCTTTATTAGAAGCTCATGGCAACACCCGTGTGGATCCTTATTTTTGGATGCGGCTCACTGACCAGCAAAAAATAGCTACTGATCCTGACAGTCAAACAAAAAAAGTCATTCAATATCTTGAAGATGAAAATACCTATACAAGCGAAGTCATGAAACCTACAGATAGCTTACAACAAAAGCTATTTGAAGAAATGACTGGGAGAATTCAAAAAGATGATGCTTCTGTACCCTATTTCAAAAATGGTTATTGGTATTACACACGTTTTGAAGAGGCCCAAGAATATCCCATTTATTGTCGCAAGAAAGGCAGCCTAGATAGTACAGAATCTATCATACTTGATGTCAATCAATTAGCCCAAGGATATGAATACTATGCAGTTGGTGGGATTCATATCAGCAAAGATAACAAGATATTGGCCTACGCTGTTGATACCCTCAGCCGAAGAGTTTATAATTACAAATTTATAAATCTTGAGACAGGTATAATATTGGAGGATGAAATAACCAATACAGAGCCCGGGGGCGCTTGGTCCAATGACAATCTTACCTTTTACTATACTACTAAAAATGATGTGACGTTGCTGTCGGAGAAAATTTGGAGGCATCGGTTAAAAACAGATCAGAAAGAAGACATCATGATGTATCATGAACAGGATCCTTCTTTTTATATCAGCGTTAAAAAATCAAAATCAGATGATTACATTGTGATCTCATGTCAAAGCACGCTGATCAAAGATTATCACATCCTTTCCGCCCATGATCCCACGGGCACCTTCCGCCAATTTACTCCGAGAAATGGACCCCACGAATATTCGATTGAGCATTTTAAAGACAAGTTCTACGTGCTTACTAATTGGGAAGCACAAAATTTTAGATTGATGGAAACTTCTCAAGAGACTACCCATCTTGAAAATTGGTCTATATTGATCCCAAACAATCCAGATACCTTGCTAAGTTCAATTCAAGTATTTAGTGAACATTTGGTGATTTTTCAAAGATCTAATGCACTTACTTCCCTTAAAGTGGTCCATCAAAAAACAGGAAATCATCATGAAGTTTATTTTGATGAACCCGCCTTTGTCGTTCACCCCACCACCAATACTGAATTCAATACGACAAAACTGAGATTCATTTATGCTTCGCTGACCACGCCCAACACGACTTTTGAGTATGATATGAATGAGCGAAGCAAAACAGTTCTCAAGGAGACCAAAGTCATGGGGGGACATGAACCTTCTAAATACGCGACAGAAAGATTGTTTGCAGAAGGACGAGATGGTACTATGATACCTATTTCTCTGGTTTATAAAAAAGGATTATTCAAAAGTGACCAAAACCCATTACTCCTTTATGCCTACGGCTCTTATGGAAATTCTACCGATCCTTGGTTTAGCTCTATAAGACTCAGTTTATTGGAGAGAGGTTTTATCTATGCTATTGCCCACGTCAGAGGTGGCCAGGAAATGGGTCGAAAATGGTATGAACAAGGTAGAATGTTCAAAAAGAAAAACACATTTTATGATTTCATTGATTGTGCCTCTTATTTATCCAATGAGGGCTATACCTCGGCTAAACACCTTTATGCGCAAGGGGGAAGTGCAGGAGGTTTATTGATGGGTGCAGTGATCAATATGGCTCCTGAACGTTTCAATGGAGTGATTGCGGCCGTACCCTTTGTCGATGTTATTTCGACCATGATGGATGAGTCGATTCCCCTTACCACTGCCGAGTTCAATGAATGGGGCAATCCTAAAAATATTGAATCTTATGAATATATTCATTCATATTCGCCCTATGATCAAGTACGGAAACAAGCTTATCCCAACCTACTGGTAACCACAGGTTATTTCGACTCGCAGGTACAATATTGGGAACCTGCCAAGTGGGTTGCTAAGCTTCGCTCCTACAAGACCGATGAAAATTTATTGTTACTCCAAACCAATATGGCCGCAGGACATGGTGGTGCCTCAGGAAGATACCGCAAGTATGAGAACGTAGCCTTGCAATATGCTTTTTTACTTTCCTTGGAAGATATTAATGAATGATATCTGTCAGAATAATAAGGATCAATTCAAATATACCTCATAACCCGAAAACCAGTCATTTAAGTATTAAAACAGTCAATATGTCAACTAAATTCAAAAATTTCACTTGTTTAATTATTGTTTTATGTTCATGTTATCCAGCTCCCAAGGTAACGGGCTTCAATCAAGACCAATGGGACGAGGATCTCATAGAATGCCAAAATTATCGCGCAATGAAAGCCGCACCCCTCTTAATCAATCAAAAAGATATCATACTGGGATCCAATCAAAATGAAATCATTGCCCTTCTGGGCAGTCCCACGAAACAGCACTTAGATAAAAGAAACAGAAAATTCTTTTTTTATCAATTGAACTGTGAAAATACCATTGAATTAAGTATACGTTTCAATGCTATTGGAGCCGCCAAAGAAATCATGATTATCAATTAGCAGTTCCATTCAAAGCAGGCTACCTAGTCATTGCATGGTCGAAGTATATGCCCTATTCAAATCTTAATGAATCGATGGGGTCCAGTTTTGATGCTTTATGGGCTGGTATGTAGCCCGACATAAGTCCAACAATCATGCTGGTAATCACACCAAAGAAGACCCAAACCCAAGGAATAATGAAGGAATTAGACCCGATAAGCTTAGCAATCAAATTACCAATCCCTACACCCATAATAATCCCCCCAAGACCCCCCATTTGACAAATAACCAAGGCTTCAATCAAGAATTGTTGCCTAATTTTATTCGGTGTGGCTCCTAATGACTTCCTTAGGCCAATTTCACGGGTTCGCTCAGTCACTGAAACCAACATGATATTCATCAATCCAATGGAAGCACCCAATAAAGTAATAAATCCTATAGTAAAGCCTCCCAATTTTAAGTATCCGGATATTTCATCTAACCTTTCAGCAATAGATTGATTGACTTTAATTTCAAATGAATTTTCATCAATAGGTCGATCTCCTCGTATAGAACGCATCAAGCCAGTAGCCAATCCTATCGATTCATCTGCTTGATAAAAGTCATCAATGGCTACGGTAGCTAGAAAACGTAAATTTCGCTCAGAGCCAATGACTCGGGCAGCATTCAAGGGGACAATCACGCGCCGATCAAAATTACCTCTACTTGAAGCCTCTCCTTTAGATTTCAATGTCCCAATAATCCGACAGTTGGCCCCGAGAAAATTAATCTTTTTACCAATAGGACTTTCATTGTCCTCGAATAAAAGTTTTTTTATCTCGCTGGTGATAATCGCCACAAGACTACCACTTTGTATTTCATTGGAAGAAAAATTCCTACCTTCACTGAGATCGTATCCATCTATGGCTAAAAAATATTCGTCCGTTCCTCGAATCATTACGTTAGGATTAGAAACCTTAGAACCTCGTTTGACCTCAGCATTTCCTGAAAGCACACTACTCAAGCTTACCATTCCTGATTTTTTAAACTTATTTTTAAACTTTTGTAGTTCTTCAAATTTGATTTTAGTGAAAATTTTTGACTTTTTTCCTCCAGAAGAACCCTTTACTCTTTTGTTACTGATCGTGTAAGTTTTGGAGCCTAAATTAGAAAAGCTATCCTCCACCGATCCTTTTATTGCATCAATCGCCGTAAGAATGCCTACCAAAGAAGTAATACCGATGGCGATAATAGAAGCCGTTAAAATCGTACGTAGTTTATTTGATTTGATCGCGTTAAGACCCTCTCCTATATTTTCTAAAATATTCATTATATTGATAAGATACAGATGTCATGTGCTAAATTTGATTCCTACTTTTTTAGTATACGCAATATGGACACTCGCGTTTAGAATATTAACAAAATTCTTATGAAAAATCTATTTTTTCCCTTTTTGATAGGGATTTTCTTGAGCTTAAATGTAAAAGGCGCTTATCTCTTAATGCCCATGGATGCCTCACAGACGAACCACCTTAAGGCTTACGGCATCACTTATTGGGCCCTCACCAAAGAATTACCCGTTGATTGGCTATTAAACTACCGAGGGGGTAGTTTTTTAGTTCCTCACAGCACACTCATACAAAATGAATGTATGATAAGAAATGTAAGTTTTGAAGTTATTTCCGATGCACAAGTAAATCAATTATTTGAAGAAATCGCTTCGCCATCTTCAAATATGGATGTGATGAAGCTTGAACAACATCCCAAAATTGCCGTCTATTCTCCAAAAAGCAAACAACCCTGGGATGATGCGGTCACTCTAGTTTTATCCTATGCTGAAATTCCCTATGAAATCATTTTTGATGACGAAATTATGTACAATGAATTGATAAGATATGATTGGCTACATCTACATCATGAAGATTTTACAGGTCAATACGGGAGGTTTTATAAAAACTATAAGCACATGCCTTGGTATCAGCAACAGCAAACTGAATTTGAAGCAAGTGCTCAAAAACACGGCTATGGAAAAGTTTCATTGTTGAAATTAGCCATCGCTAAACGGATAAAGTCTTATGTGGCCAGCGGCGGCTTTTTATTTGCCATGTGCTCAGCAACGGATACGTATGACATTGCCCTTGCCGCTGAAGGACTAGATATTTGTGAAAAGATGTATGATGGTGATCCTATGGATCTTTCGGCCCAGTCAAAATTAGATTTTGAAAGAACATTTGCTTTTGAAAACTTTCAATTGGTACGAAACCCTTACGAATATGAGTTTTCAAATATTGATAATTCACCCCAAAGTAGAGGCTTAAATGAGCAAAATGATTATTTCACCTTGTTTCAATTTTCAGCAAAATGGGATCCAATACCTACCATGCTCACTCAAAATCATGAAAAAATTATTCACAGTTTTATGGGGCAGACCACAGGATTTAAAAAAGATTTAATCAAAGGGGATGTGTTGGTTTTAGGCGAAACTAAGCAATTAGATGAGGCACGCTACATTCATGGAGTAATAGAAAAAGGTTTTTTTACCTTTTATGGAGGCCATGATCCAGAAGATTATCAACATTATGTCAACGAAGAGCCTACTGATTTGAATCTGCATCCCAACTCGACAGGTTATCGCTTGATCTTAAACAATATTTTATTCCCAGCAGCCAAGAAAAAGAAACAAAAAACCTGAGTTGTTTTTGGGGATCGTTACTAAGAAAAGATGAAAATTATTGCTGGTTGTATGAGCAGATTAATGAAATCGATCAGAACGAATCTCTAAATTTTTCATAATCAATGCCTCTGCATATAAAAACTCTTGCCATCTAATTTCCACTTGGGCAGGGTCCCAGTAAACTTTAGCTAATTCAATGAAATTTCTATAATGTCCTGCCTCAGAGATCATCAATTCATGGTAGAAACTCGTTAATTCTGGATCTGTCAAGTGTTGAAATAACAGCTTAAAGCGTTCTGCACTTCGTGCCTCAATCAATGCGTTCATGAGTAATTTTTCTACCAATTGCTGTTCCCTACTTCCCCCTTTTTTCAGCACGGTCATCAACTCCGAAACGTAGACATCTTTTCTGGGAAATCCCAGCGTATAGCCCCGTTTGCGTAAAAGCGCGATGACCCGCTCAAAATGTGACCATTCCTCAGCAACTACAGGGGTTAAACGATCTACTAAAGCCGTTTTTTCAGGATATTGTAAAATCAAAGAAATACAAGAGGAAGCAGCTTTTTGTTCGCAAAAGGCATGATCGACCAAAATATGCTCTATATTTTTTTCCGCTATGTTTACCCATCTCGGATCTGAAGGCAACGCTAGGCGCAATGTTGTTTTTTCCATCAATTAATCAAAAGATAATCTATCAAAACACAATTTATCAAATTATAACAAAAAATAATAACCTGCATGCGACTACAGAAAATGGTAAATTGAAATATTATTATCCCCAAAATCTATTATTTAGAATATGAAAAAGATTATCGCTGCAAGACTTGAAAAGATGCCAGAAAGGAAAGGTTACTGATGGAAAGGAAGATAAACTGCCATATAATGAAGATAACTCAAAACGATTTTTGATATGGAACTATTCAATAACTTATGGATGTTAAACGTATTCAAAATTAAAAAGAAAATGTCAAATATAGATGTAATTGCGGAAAGACCAAAAAAATCAATGGTAATTGTGATGGTTTACACAGTAGCTAAATTGCTCTCCTCGTAATTAGAAGTTGCTTATTAATACATGGGCAAAATAATAGATCAAAATAAAGCCAAGTATGAAAGCGAATCAAAGCTTTTTATGATAGCAAAGAACTCATTGGGAAAAAAAAATCTTGTAATTAGAATGTAGATAATGGTGCTCCTGTGCTATTTCGAAGAACGAAGACTATTGTAATATGTTTAAAATAATCTTTTTTTTTTAAAATTTTTGTAATTTTTATCTATTAAAGATAAAAAATAACTTAGGTTTTTAACAATATCTACTGATAATATATAAATTTAGAAGTATGAATCAATTTAACAAAACTATTGAGTTTAAGCAAAGTGGAGAATCAAAGCTTTTTAACCACTATTGCCAGTTCTTCGATAACTTTGTTGTTGAAGAATTTAGGAGAAAGCATGATGCCGATACTTCATTTAAGGGGCACAAAGCACTAATGCTCGAAATTGAAAACTATGTTTCGGAAAATATTAAGTTTGAATCAAAGGAGGATTATGCAAATCTGGTGGATACTCTGAAGAGCCTTGCTGAGAAGGATGATTAAGTCATTCCTCTTTTAATTCTTTGTTAGCTTTCCTATAAGCCATAATGTCAGTGACTAAGATATAAATAAAGATCAGGGGCAGAACTGGTGTAATAGCATAATTCCAAACATCTGAAGCATCTTTAGAATAGAAATTCAAATGGGCTAACAGGGGTAGGAATGAAAAGAGGAGTGTGTTCTTGAAACTACTTAGGCACTTTTTAATCTTTGCCATGAGGCTAAAGTAAGGAATAATTATAACCTATCTAAGCTTTAGTGCTTTAGCCACCCTTGGGAATAAATTCAACGCATTCTTATTAATTTAGTTTTATGGATTTGATTTTTACAGGTATTTTGGGAATACTTCTAATTATATCTAGCGTTTATGGAACACCTACTGTAATGGGATCTGGAGGTTGGAAAATCCCCTATCAAAAAACTATGCGGTATCTCGGTATTGTATTGTTGTGCTCCATCTGAAAAAACTAAACACCTTCAATCATTACCGCTTTCCCATCAAAAGAGATATCACTTAAACAATCCACAAAAAACTTTGCAACATCAGCACGAGCAATAAAATTTGGAAAGAAAACAGTTGGTTTGTCAATCACTTGATATTTTCCTTTCCCTTGTTTATTTGTTAGTCCAGCAGGTCTTATAACTACAAAAGGAACGTCTTTTTCTTCAAGCATTCGTTTATCTGCTTTTTCATAATCTGTAAAACCTTCGTTTCCATTAAAAAGTTGAAGCAGAAATCTAACAAACCAAGAAGAACCATTCGCTCCAATACTTGAAATCATTAAACATCTTGGTGGATTTGGTTGCTTGGAAGCGGCTGTATGCATCCTAGATTTAAGCACTCCAACTCTATAGTAATCCTTAGCCTTAGCCTTATCACTCACCTTTAACTTGCCATGCGCTCGCTTTTTGTGCCTTCCTATGACTAGTACAAAATCATAATCTCCTTGCATGATAAAACCAGTACCTTTTAGTTCTTATATAGCAAGTACAACTACATTTCCGATAAGGATTAAGACCAGGTCTACGCAATGGTGGATAAACTAGGTTAATAAAATAAACTTTTTTAATCTTTTTTTAGAGCCAGTTTATAGATCTTTAAACTTGTGTATTAACTATAAACCAATTGAAATGAAAAAAATTATATTCAGCTTACTACTGGGAGCATTAATCAGTAGTTGTAATAACAATAATTTAATGGAAACAAAAATGGAAATAAAAATGAAAACAAAAAGCTATTTTATACATCTTACCTCTGATCCAAAGATTAATCCAAGTGCTGCAATGATGTCAATTTTTGCTGCAAGTGAAGCACTCAAACAAGGACACAGTGTAACCTATTTTGCCGCTGGAGATGGTACAAGAATCTTACTTAAAGAGGTAATAGAAAATCTGCACACTGTTACTCCTCACGGTGGGGGAACTAGTGAAATAAGCGAGGCAGCAAAAAATTCATTACTTGAGTTTTCTAAAAATGGTGGGAATATTCATGTTTCAGAGGGTTCTTTTGCTACGTATGGTGTAAATCAAGATAATTACAAAGAACATTTAATTGATGTATCTAAAATATTTTGGAGCTATCCCAAGCAATTAATTGAAGAGAGCTCTAAAGCTGATATCGTTTTTTCATATTAAGTAAGTGAGATTAGCCCTTTCTAAAAACTGGGTCTCTTTTCAGTACCTAGCTACCTTGTTATTTGTTGGTTTCTAATAATGGTGTTTTTAAGTTCAATTAATCTTCTGAGGAGGCTTATTCTGTACAGTTAGTGAAGTTAGGTTTGAGTTCTGTCCAAGAGGTTGTATTAAATCTGAAAGCACTGCATTCTGTAACATTACTGACCTCCCAAGCGCTGATATCTTGATTGAAAGATGATGCTCCAAAAAAAATCACCGACATATCTGTTACACTACCGACATCCCAAGAGCCTATATCTTGGTTAAAAGAATGATCAATAGAATCTGAAAATAAATAAAGCATTCTAGTAATTTTAGTAGCAACAACCTTTGAAAGGTCCTCATTTTCATCTACATTTTGATAAATCATTACCGAATCTACTACCAAATAATTAATCCCATTCAAACCATATGACTCCCCAACTACAGCATTTTCGTATGCTTTAATAGTTATCCCATTTTTATCTAAATAAATTAAACTTTCTGAACTATCATCAACCTCATCACCACAATCGATAAAAATTACAAGTGAACAAAGAATACTTAAGAGGAGTAGGTATTTATAGTGTTTTTAGTGTTTTATAGTGTTTCATAGTTCAAATCACAACTAATAAAAACCTCCCATTCTTAGTGAATTATTCTCATCCGAAAAGATTGCTCTAGTCCAATTTATTTTTGTTTAATGGATTTAAGCTACGCCCAAGTCGAGAGGCTCTACAAGAAAAAAAGTACAAATTTTCTTTAGGTGTATATCTGTGGATTTACCTGGGTATGTGTTTGCCGATATAAATTTGAAAATGGCTATTCCATTGATACTACTGAGTGTGAAGCTTGTGGGTCATAAAAAAAGGAGATTCTTGTATAGAAACCCCTTTTTAAATAAATTATTTGAAATTAAACTCTAATCCCAGCTTGTATCAAGTACTCTCCAAACTGATTGTTTTTTAGCATCTGAAAAATTTCCTAAATCTAATTCATTCACTGCCTTTGAAAAGGCTTGGAAATTTATATCTGAATCCCATTTGCCCTCAGAATATGCTTGAGCATTGATTAGATCTGCAAGAGAGGGAAAACCATCCCATGAGACACCATTATAATTTATCATTTTATTATTTTCAGTATGATTGTTCATAACAGTCATACCGAATCCCCAATTTAATCCAGGATTTTTTTCTAGTTGTGGAGTAACGTAAAGCTCCCCCCATAACTTGTTATTTTCAATGAAACTGATCCAATTAGGAGCTTTATACTCATTCATAATAAAATATTCTGAACCAGTTCCACTCAGCGCAGTAGAGATCACTTGATATACTTCCATTGATCCCCCTATCATTTTAAAAGCCGATTCATCAGGTCTTTGAACACGAGCTTTTTTGACATTTCTATCACTCGTCCAATCCCAATTCCAATCTTCAAATTGCTTGGGGTTTTTAAAATGGTGAAAAAAGACAAATTGGTTTTGGTTTGTATATGATTGCCACATTTGCCAACCTTCCCATTTCCCGTCTTCTACTGCTAATTGGGCCATTTTTTTATAAAATTCATTATTTGCTTTTACAAAAGCACCTACATCTCCCTCGACTTCTATGTAATGTGCATTTAATAAAATGGGGGTTTCTTGAGCAAATGCAGAACTGAGGAAAATTGTACTAAAAAGTATTAAAATTATTTTTTTCATTTTTTTTAATTATTTAGGTTGATAAAAATTTAAGAAACTTAAAGTAATAAAAAATTTTAATAAAAAAAATTCCTAGAATATAGATATGCCAGGAGTTTTCTTTGAATTTTTTATACAATACTCAATGAGTTGACACCACTATTGAGCAGTATACACCAAAGTTAATTCTTGGGGAGTATACATTTTTCTTACTTCACTTGTGAGTTCAAATATTTTCTTTGACACAAAATCATCAGGCATTTCCAATTCTTTACCATCAATAAACATATTCCAAGCGTTGTGCGTAGGGGCTTCATAAGCAGCTTCATTTCTATCTATAATTCTTGAAAATCCCCAAAATCGATGATTTCCCTTCATGACATTCTCTGCAAATCGATCATGATAAAATTCGGTTTCAAATTGCTCGTAATCATCTCTTAATTGTTCCATAGTAGCTACCATCATTACATCACCTACCTTTATATCACCACCTGTCATGGGTGTTGCAGCAACCAGCTCATGTATGTACGTCCTAACTTCTTTTTTAGGAGCTTTTGCTAAAATCTTTTCTATCTGTTTGTTAGAGTATTTTCCTTTGAGATCTTTTTTCATTGTGGTCTTCATACTTTCATAACCTTCAGCATATCGATTAAATTCTTCATCCATTTGCTTCTTTGAAGAAAACTGTTCCATGATCAGATAATCTGGATAGGTACCTGGTTCATATGAATCATCTTGATTCTTTGCTATTTTCCAAATAGACCAGCCTGTCTTGTGACCCATAGCAATGGACTCTTTGTGATAAGCTTGCCAAACACTTTCCAGTTGGAGATAATCATTTTCCATACCTTCATGTAAAACAATATAGCTGGCAGACGCATATTGTGCAAAAGTACTCATAGAAATACTTAAGAAAATAATTAATGTTAATAATCGTTTCATTGATTGAATTTTATAGGTTGATAATAGTGTAAAAAATTGAAGATAATTAAAACTTTATTAAAAATCAAATTAGTGGTATT